>Ga0222719_10001299_pt1 | contig 24425 bp, 28 predicted proteins | sample C33_34DmetaG_FD_165039 | JGI IMG/M metagenome (GOLD analysis project Ga0222719, IMG submission 165039) | Estuarine water microbial communities from San Francisco Bay, California, United States - C33_34D | ecosystem: Environmental > Aquatic > Marine > Unclassified | place: USA: California...
TGGAATTACTTATGGCATTACCTATCCAACCGCTAACAATGCTTTACCCGATCAACTAGCCACAGCCACGTCTATAAATCAAAGCACGGGCGTTTTTACTTTTGATCCCTCAACAGACACTGCTGATGTTGGGAATGTAAAAGTACGTTTAAGTGCTTCTGATGGAATTTCAACTACAACCCGTTTTGTCACTCTTAACCTTTCACTTATTCAAGGATGGATGCTTGGCAGCGCTTCTTATGACAATGTAAGTTTTAGCGTTGCTACGCAAGAAGGTGCTCCTAAAGCAATTGACTTGTCTCCTGATGGAACTGTTATGATAATTACCGGTGAGGTAGGAGATGACATTGAATACTATACGCTTTCGACTGCTTTTGATGTTAGTACCGCTTCTAGTGGTGGTAATGTTAACCCGGGTTTTGTAAAACCAAATGGAATAAGATTTGGCGACAGCGGAAATAAAATTTTTGTTTGTGATAGGTACACAAATGAAATTTACAGTGTTCCGCTTAGTACAGCGTATGATGTTTCAACAGCAGGAACAAAAACTGGCAGCGGTACTGTTGGGTCAATATCAAGTAACTCAAACACTAGTTGTTTTGGCTTGGCGTTTAAAACCGATGGTACTAAAATGTACGTTAATCACGCCAGTTCTATATATGAGTATAGTCTCTCCACTGCATGGGATATTAGCACACTATCTTATACCACTTCTTTTTCAACAAGCAGCCAAGACAATGCGATATTAGAAGTAGACTTTTCTTCTGACGGAACAAAAATGTTTGCGTTCGGATCTTCTAATTCGACAACTGCTCAACGAGATAATGTCATATATCAATATGATCTTTCGACGGCGTGGGATATATCAAGTGCTTCGTATTCTAGCATTTCCTTTTCAACAAATTCTCAGGAGATATACGGAGAAGGTATGTGCTTCGGAGATAATGGTAAGACAATGTATATTGTTGGGTCATCCAACGACACAGTTTATCAATATTCAACTGAGGCATAAGCGATGAGCAACACAAAAAATTCAGCTAATCTCGCCGCACCGTTGAAAGGCTAACTGAATGCTCGGCTTTTCACCTCTCGCCGCCGCCCCTCTAGCAGATGACGGCGCGGTTGTTGTCAATGTCGCTCTGACAGCTGACAGCATCACGACAGGTGCGCCTAAAGTTGGTGATTTATTTACTTACGATGACTATGAGGCCACAGCCAGCGGCTTATTTGATAGCATCGCAAGCACCAATAAAACGCTATATAGTGATAACAGGGGCCATAATTCTAGTCTTACTCCATCCACCGGCTATGTGGCTCAAAGTGGATATTATGTATATAATTTAAGTGTAAATTCCACCGGCATTTCGTTTCGGCTTTACGGTCAAGTCGCGGAGCAAAACGCTAATGACCAATGGTCTGTTTCAAGTTATAAACACTGGGCTGACGTTACGCTGAATTGGTCAGGCACTACGGTTATATCAACAACCAACGAAGGCAGTCTATCAAACTTAGACTTGTCCGGCGAAACAGTTTACGCCCTTGGATCAACGGCCCTCGACAACGCAATTGCTTCGGCGGCAGCAACGGCGGGTGTTAGTAGTAACCTATATGACTGGATACCGGACGAGGTAACTGTCACTGAGGTTTCAGATGTTTTCCGCGCTCGACTTGCTGGGTCTTCCACCGACCTTGATACTTATTCGTTTAGTCAAAATAGCGCCAGCATTTACATCTATCAGCACTATGTCGTCGCTGGTCGATTTTTATTTTTAAGTGTTTATCCAAACCAAAACGATAGCGCTTTTAACGATAGCAGCGCCTCTGCTAATCCAGATACGGAGCTTACTGTCGCACGGTTTACGCGGTCGGTTCAGCCGCGATATGCCTATGAGGTTTCACACGCTCAAGATTACAATCTGACCCCCACAGATGTTATTGCCGCTGCGCCGACTGTTGATGCGCCTAGCATTTCCCATGATTACAATTTTACAGCTACAGAAATCACAACCGCTGCACCTACCGTTGATGCGTCCACGCTCACTGAAGATGGCGTGTTTACTGGTGTTGATATTACAGCGGGTGCGCCAGTTGTCGATCAGTCTAGTATAACTCAGTTGCACAACGCTGCGTTGACGGAGATTACGACATCCGCGCCGACTGTTGATACGCCTGACATCACAGAAGATTACGCTCTCACGGGCGCTGAGATCACGACCGGCTCACCAGCCGTCGATGCGTCTAGCTTAACGCAGCTTCACAACATCAGCTTCAGTGGTGATATTGTTAGTGGCGCACCGACTGTTGATGCATCAAGCATTACCCAAGTTCACAACATTTCGCCGACCGCAATTGACGCGGCGACACCAACCATTGACGCCTCTGACATCACTCAGGTTCACGATCTCACAGCGACAGAGATCAACGCTGGTGCGCCTGTTGTTGATGCACCGACAATCACGGGCGTAAGTGAACTCACGGCCTCAGAAATTACGACCGGCGCTCCCAGCGTCGATGCGCCGACCATCGCCCAACTTCACAATATTGGGTTCAGTGGTGATATTGTCAGCGGCGCGCCGACTGTTGACGCTTCTGGAATTACACAGGTTCACGATCTTGCATCGACAGAAATCACGACTGGCGCGCCTGTTGTTGATCAGACTGGTATTACTCAGGTTCACGACATTGCTTCGACCGAAATCACAGCTGGAACCCCTGTCGTTGATAATGCAGCGCTTTCGCGTAATTACAATCTAGCGCCGGTAGAAATCACGGCTGGTGCGCCAAGTGTTGACGCATCAAGCATTACCCAAGATCACAGCGCGGCACCGGTTGAAATCACGGCTGGCGCACCGACTGTCGATCAGTCTGGTATCACTCAGGTCCACGATCTCACCTCAACTGAAATTACAGCGGGTGCGCCGTCAATTGATGCGCCTACGTTTACAATTGGCACACTCGTCGGAGACGACATTACGGCGGGTGCGCCGACTGTCGATACTTCAACAATTTCTCACGATTATCAGCTAACGCCCGTTGATATTACGGCAAGTGGATCAACTGTTGATGCGTCAAGCATAACACAAGTTCATAACATTACACCGGTTGAGATCACGACATCCGCGCCGGTCATTGATGCTGCAAGTCTGTCCCCCGACTACAACTTAACACCAACCGAAATCACAGCGGGTACACCGCTTATTGACAGCGCTGATCTGGATGAGGTCAACAACTTTAGTGGATCGGTCACGGCTGGAACGCCGACCGTTGACGCCGCGACAATCACTCAGCTGCACAACATTGCAGCAACTGAGATTACCGGAAGCGCCCCACAGATCGACGCGGCATCGATTACTCAAGTTCACGATCTCACGGCGCTCGAAATAACGACTGGCCAGCCAACTATTGATGCGCCAAGTGCAGTCGAAAATGTTGACCTGACCGGCACTGACATCACCGGCGGCACTCCGGCTATTGACCAGCCGACAGCCGACACAAATACGAACAACCGACTGACATCTACTGACATTGACGTGGGCGTACCGACAATTGACGCGCCGACTTTCGGTCAGGTTCATGTCTTAGGGTCGGCTGGTATTACAACGGGCGCGCCACAGGTTGGCCCTGCGCGGTTCTTGTGGCAGCTGCAAGTGGTGACTGGTGCGCCATCAGACATCTGGACAGAGCAAGTTGCAGCGTCAAATCAAAACGTTTGGACAGACGCAGCCTGACATCGTCAGAGAGGTGAGTAATCGCCGCAAAAAATTTAAGGCAGGGATGATGCAATGTTGGCTGAACTGGCAGCTGCCAACGCGGCTTATGCGACAATTAAAAAGTTTGTCATTAACGGCAAAGAAATTACGGACGTCCTGTCGCCACTCAAAAACCTGGTCACAGCTGAAGAAGAATTACGGGCGCGGGGCAATCGCAAGAAGAACGGCTTATTTTCTAAAGTTATGGGCAAGGCAGCTGATGACTTTGATGAGTTTCTGGCGCTTGAGCAGATGGCTGAAAAGCGAAAGGAACTGGAGAGCATTTGCCGCTTATATGCCACGCCAGGCACTTGGGATCGGTTTATCGAATACGAAGCCAAAATGCGCAAGCAGCGCAAAAAAGAGGCAGAAGAGCGCCAGCGCCAAATCGCCCAAACGATACGATACATTTCGTGGGGTTTAATTACAGCGTTTAGCTTTGGCGGGTTGGCGTTGCTGTACTTTTTCACTGAGTTTTTGCGCGGTTTAAAATAGGTCGCCAAGCAGAGAAAAAACAAAAATACCTTATATGATAGCAAAAAAAATCGAGCGGTACACAGATGGCAAACACAACAAATTACTATTTTAACCTGCCAGTGATCGGTGGAAGCCAGAACTCCTGGGGGTCAGACCTTAACGAAAACTGGTCTAAGCTTGATAGCTTGCTCTTTGGCGCGTCTTACACAGACAGCGACACGAATACTGTTGAAAAAATTCGTCCTGACTTAGAACAAAACAATTGGACTATCAACGGCGCAGCTGTGACAGCAACAGCGGCTGAGTTAAATAAACTTGATGGATACACCGGAAATACAAACGATCTAAATATCTTATCTGGCGCAGCGGCGGCTGGTGTGACGGCAACTGAACTGCAATATATTAATGGCGTTACCAGTGACATCCAAGCTCAGATCAACAGTAAGGGGTCTGCGTCAAGTCCAACTTTTTCTGGAACCGCTACTATACCAACCGCTAATATTACGACTTTAAATGTTGGCGATTGGAAAATTTATGTGTCGGGAACTGACTTAAAATTTCAATACAATAGCGTTGATGTTTTGAAATTAACGACAGCTGGTGCGCTTACGGTAGAAGACGATATCACAGCATTTGGGAGTGCTTAATGCCGCTGCCAGGTAATAATAATTCAATCAGTTTTTCTCAAATTCAAACTGAGTTTGGCGGGTCCAACCCCATCAATTTCAGTGAATATTTGAGAAATGGTGGAAATGTAAATAATTCAACTGATAACCAGCATATCCCGCTGTACAATGCTAACAATAAGGCGGTGAATGCCTCCGATTTTTTTGGGTTGAATGGTTGGTCGGCTAATCAATATGAGCTAATCACATCAAGTAACACAAGTTGGACCCCGTCTTATTCAGGTTGGGAAACCGCGACAGTATATGTCATTGGAGGTGGTGGGTCTGGTGGATCAGTGACTGATGGAGATGCATCAGCCGCATCTGGCGGGGGAGCCGGTGGAACGGCTATCCGACAATACACAAAGCTCTTATCTGCTTTAATTTACATTGGCGGCGGCGGGTCTAGTGTTACGGGGTACAGCAATGGAAACAACGGTGGACTAACATATTTTAGTCCTAATACAAACAGTGTTCCGACAAATGCTTTGAAAGGTAATGGTGGAAAGGGCGGCGTTGCAACGCACGGCAATAGTCAAAATGCTACGGCCATCACAAGCAATTCGAGCGGGTTTGGCTCAGGTTTGTCTGGTGGTGTAGGGGAGCAAGGGTCAACTAATTATTGGGGGTCAGACGCGCACTCAACGAATGGACGAAATAGTTCGCACGTTGGGGGTGCTGGTGGTTCTGTCTCACTAACAAGTCAGGTCGTTCCGAATATTTCTGGCACCCAAGGTAACCTTGGCGTTTATGCCTGGACAATCGCCGAAAACTCTACGGCTGCAACGCCGACACAACCAACGCCCACCAAACCCTCACATTGGTCTAGCTTTTCTGCACTCACGTCACTTACTTTTCGCGGCGGTAAGGGAACGGGCGGTGAGGGCGCGCATACTGTCGCGGCTGGCTCTAATTACGGCGCGGGTGGTGGAGCAAACTCAAAGCTGACCTCTGGTGCGTCTTCGGGCGCTGGTGCGCAGGGCTGTGTCATAATCATTTACGAGGGTTAAATGGCTTTAGTTCCTCTTGATATTCCAGCCGGTGTTTACAAAAACGGCACTGAATTAGAGGCAGCTGGTCGTTGGGCTGACGGTAGTCTTGTGCGCTGGCAGGGCGGCTCTCTGCGTCCTGTAAATGGGTGGGAAGTGCGTCAAGATGATAGCACCCCAACGTCAAACGATGTTGATATATCGACCAATCCACCACGGGGGATGCATGCCTGGGAAAGCCTCAATGGGACAATTTATTTAGCAGCTGGCACTTACAACGAAATTAAGGTCATGCTTTCGTCGGGCGCAGTCTACAGCATCAAACCAGCAAGCGGGTTTACGGACGGCATAGAGCATGGCACCGTGGCTGATGGATATGGTAAACAATTTTACGGTCGTGCGACTTATGGAGATGCTAGGCCAAGCACAGGAGTGCGATCCGAAGCAACAACAATTTCTTTCGACAATTTTGGTCAATATTTATTGTTTTGTTCTTCTAATGATGGTGGAATTTACAAGTGGGAACTAGACACTTCGGTGCTAGCTGCAATTGTTGATAGCAGTGCTCCGACTAACAATAAAAGTATTCTGGTTACTGAGGAGCGCTTTATTTTCGCGCTGGGCGCTGACAACAACCCGCGCCTGGTTCAGTGGGCAGATCGTGAGAGCCTGACAGACTGGACTGTCTCTGTGACGAATGAAGCTGGGTTCATTGAGTTGTCAACAAATGGCCAAATCATGCAGGGGTTGAGAACGCGGGGCCAAACTTTAATATTAACGGATACCGATGTTCATGCTTTTAGATACATTGGACCACCTTACGTTTACTCAGTTACTAGAGTTGGAACATCGTGCGGAACAATTTCCCGAAGAGCAGCTGTAGATACTTCGGCTGGCACGTTCTGGATGGGACCGAAAGGTTTTTTTGTTTTCAACGGGAACACGGTCACAGAGTTACCCTGCGATGTATTTGACCACGTATTTTCAGACATCCTAGTTACGCAGCAATCAAAAGTTTGGGCGTGGGACAACTCTCAATTTGGTGAAGTCTGGTGGTTTTATCAGTCTCAACAGCAAGGCGCTACCGGCGAAATAGATAAATATGTCAGCTACTCTTATAGAGAAAATTACTGGTCAATTGGGTCGTTATCTCGCACGGCTGGGATCTCTCGCGGTTTGTTTCAGTTTCCAATTTTAGCTGATGGTACGGGGCTTCTCTACAACCATGAAAAAGTTGGAACCGGCGTGACCGGCGCATTTGCCGAGAGCGGTCCAATTCAAATTGGCCAAGGTGACAATATTGCGCACGTCACGTCTGTTATACCAGACGAGGCGTCACAAGGCGGCGTTAGTCTGAAATTCAAGACACGCTTTTATCCCAATGCGGCTGAGACAACGCACGGCCCGTATTCCACAGCAAGTCCAACGGATGTTCGTTTTGCTGGTCGGCAAATTAAAATGCGCTGCGATGGGACGGATGGAGCCGACTTTAAGGTGGGTATCATGCGCCTTGAGACAGTGCCAGGAGGGCGACGATAATGCCAGCGCCCATTCTCCCAACAATCGGCTTTGACCTCACTCAGTGGGGCATACAGCTAACCTCGTTCTTACAAAAGAACTTGGCCAAGCTCGGTTTTCTGACCGACGACGACAACCCTAGCGACGATGGTGTTATTCTTTGGGATGCGTCAAAGAAATATGTTGTTGTCTCGCTAGACGAAGCCTTTCGTCAAGTCGCTACCCAGCAAGCCGTGCCAGCTGCAAACACAGGAGCGGCGGGTGACGTTTCTGGAATGATCAGTTGGGACAGCAATTACATATATATCTGCACTGGCTCCTATGACGGCTCCACGGCTATCTGGAAGCGCGTTGCATTAAGTACGTGGTGATAGAATGAAGAGTGAATTAGCGCGCTGTAAGGACTGGATAGAGGCCGCTCTGGACAAGGGTGAGGGTACGCACGACTTCTGGGATATTGTTGACGGGGTTTATTCTGGTCACATGCAGCTTTGGCCGCGCGCTAAAGGGTGCCTCGTCACAGAAATCGTGGTATTCCCAAAAAGAAAGATACTGAATGTTTTCTTGGGCGGCGGCGATTTAGATGAATTGGCCGGTATGCATGAGGAAATTATCGAGTGGGCAAAGTCCAAGGGTTGTGACGGTGCCTCAATTAACGGACGCCCTGGGTGGGTGAGAGCCTTTAAAAAGTATGGCTGGAAAGAAATTCAAAGAACAGTAGGATTGGACTTCACATGAGTGGTGGTGGTGGTAAAGGCGGCAAGAACACGACAGAACAAACTTCGCGCGCCGTAAATCAGGTTTCTCCATTTCAAGAAGCTTTAGGAATGAAAAACGTACTGGCAGCGGATGCCATCGCTGGAATGGGGCCGGTGCGATCTTACGGTGGAACAGCAACGGCGTTTACACCAATGACCGAAGCCTCGTTTCAAAATGTGGCCGACACGGCAAGCGCTTTTGGTTTGAATGTACCGGACAACGTCATGGCGGGAATGCCAGAAAAAGTCGATCTTGGCGGTGGTGTCATGGGTTACTCAGCCGCGCCTATTGTAGACCAAATGCTCTCTGAGTTGCAGATGAATGCGCCTGGTCAGTTTGCTGCAATGACCGACATGTATATGGACCCCATCACCGGTGAGCGGCCCACAACAGGCCCATTCGCTGAGATTACGCCAGGTATTTTGGAAGACCTAATGAAAGATTATGAAAACTTGAGGATCAAGGCAAATGCAGCAAATCCGCAGCTGAGCGATGATGGTGAAGACCTAATGAAAGATTATGAAAACTTGAGGGACAAGGCATGAGCAATGCAGCAAATCCGATGATGGTGCAGCCTGGCCAGTCTGTCGGGCAGACATCAGCTAACACGTACAATACAGCGGTGAATGCGACAAATGCTGCGATGGGTTTCAACCCAGGTTCAATTGCCAACGCTAACCTCTCGCAGTACATGAACCCTTACACTCAGAATGTGATTGACAACAACCTAGACGCTATGAACCGCGCCAATCAAATGGCTTTGAATAATGTCGGCGCGGATGCAAACAGAAACGGCGCATTTGGCGGTGGCCGCATGGCCGCTGTCGAGGCAATGACCAACGCAGACTTCCTGACACAAGCCAGAGACATGGCAAATTCTGCCAATGCTGCGAACTTTATGAATGCGCAAAACATGGCGCAGCAAGACATCAGTAATCAGTTTAACAGGCAGAACGCCGTGCTAGGCGCGGCCAATCAGCTGGCCGGTTTAAGCCAGCAAGGCTTTAATTACGATCAGAAACTCAATAGCAATCTGGCAAATGTCGGCTCACAACAGCAAGGGTTGCTGGATCTTCTTTTAAGAGCCGCACAAGGCGAATACGGCAACATTGTGAATTACGGAAACACGATGCTGCAACTGCCCCTGATGGCTCTGGGTGCAGCGCCAGGTACGACTGCGCAAATTGGCTCTGGCACGACGACTGAAACCAAAACGCCTGGTCTGTTCGATTACTTGACGCTTGCTACAAGTTTTATTCCTGGGAAACAATAATGGGCATACTTGATAATCTTCTGTCACAACGAACCCTGGATAATCTGGCGCTTGGGTTTAACTCAATGCGCCTAAATCCAGACGAAAATCTACCAGATATGATTGCTCGACGCCAGGCGCTGCGCCGTGAGGCAGGGAACCGTCAGAAGGCTATCGATTACTTTAAGAATATACCAGGCAGCGAAGCCTATATCGGCGCGCTCAACGCCGGTGGCAGCGGCGCAAATCTGATTTCAAATTATATTGCAACGCTGGAGCAGCGCGAGCGTGATGAGTTAGCTCACAAGCGCGCTATGCAAATTGCGGCGTTTAACAAAACACCGCAAGGAACGGTCGAAATGACGACGATGGGCGCTCTGCAAAAGATGGGTTTAATGCCGGAAGGCGTTGTGGTTCCTCCCAACATGGTGAACATGCCAGTCACGATTACAAAAAGAAACAATCAAGTCGTTGGTATAGATCCAATCCAAATGCCAACACCGGCCAAAACATCAGCAACTGAAATTTTGACAGTACAGCAACTGATGGAAAGTGGTGCAATTGGTAAGGGTGCAGCGCAACGATTGGCTGAAAACCCCAATGCACTTTATGAGGTCAAAAAAGAAAATGGCGTTGTGACGGGCATTGAGCCGTTCACGCCACAAGCTAATTCAAATAAAACAATTCAGATGCTTAAAGACGCAGCGGCCAGTGGAGATACGCTTGCGCAAAGCGCTTTACAGCAAATAGAAGCTGACCCTGCCAACGCCAGCTTTTATTTTAAACAGTACACAATCAACAAGGGTTATCAAGATAGAGACGCGAACACAGTTTTCCAAAGTAAAGACTTAGGAAATGGTTTGGTGCAGCAAACAATGAAGGACAATAAAGTTCGTTATATTCAAGATGGCCAACTTTTAACCGATGCAGCGGAAATTCAGCTAGCAATAGATAATGCTGACCAAGCAAAGGTCAAACAAACGCGAGATGAAGCATACGCAAAATCAGAAGGCAAATACTCTGGCAAAGAATACAGTGACATCAATGCCGCTATTAGGGGCGTTGGCGAGCGATATGCTTATTCGCGCGACCTAATTATGAGAATAATGAACCATCCTGGCATGGCGGGGGCAACGGGCAGCGTTGCAGGATTGCGCGGTATCGGCACGTATGGTGAAGGTAGCCCCGAAAAAGAATTTATCACGCTCTATAATCAGCTTGCAGGTCAAATTTTCTTGGGTGCATTTGAGGGTCTAAAAGGTGGCGGTCAGATTACTGAATTGGAAGGCAAGACAGCGCGACAAGCAGCTGCAAACATCGATAGGCAACTAGATGCCCCAGCGCTTAGAAAGGCTCTTGAGCAATATTTGGTTGATATCTTTAATCAGCATAATCGGTTGACGGAGCAGCGTAAAAACCAGAAGGCAAATGCTGACCCAAGCGCCCTTGAACCACTGCCAACCTTTGAACCTGACTTTTAACGAAAGACAAAAAGCATGGAAATTAACATCCGCGATCTGCGTAGCCGCCCCAAGTATCAGGAAAAGCGGTATCAGGAAATGTCAGACGAAGAGTTCGCGCAGAAATACACAGCCGCGATGAAGAAGAATGGAACGGACGTTACTGTCACCGGCCTTAATGAGACGCCAGACCTTGAGACAACAAGCGCGCTTGATGACATCACAAAAGCGATAGGGTCAGGAGCAAATAGCGCACTGGCCGGTATTATCGGCTTGCCAGGCGCTTTTACTAATACCATTGAAATGGGCCTTGATAAAATTGGCATGGGTTTTCGCGACGAGGACGAGCGCGCGTTTGGCTTTCCAGAGGCCAACGCAGCTATCAATAATGTGCGCGGTAAATTAAAGGATGCCGGTCTTGATTTTTTGGCTGGCACAGATCCGACCTATCAACCGCAAACACGCGCCGGTCGTTTTACAAAACTGGCTTCTGAATTAGCGGCGTCAGGCGGCGCGGGTGCAGGGCGCAAGATGATGCAGACAGTGGTCGCTCCGACATTGATGTCAGAGGGTGGCAGGGAACTGGCTGAAGGGACTATCTTAGAAACACCGGCGCAAATCGGCGGGTTGTTGCTTGGTGGCAAAACTCTTGATTTCGCTGAGAATGCTCTTGCTGGCGGTAAGGTTGCTCCAAGCCAATTGGATGCAGTGAAAACTCTTGAGGATGCTGGGGTGCAGCCGACCGCCGGTCAGGCTACTGGTCAGTCAACTTTGGCTTTTGCAGAAGAAGCGACAAATGCTGGCCAAGCAAAGCGAAAGGCAGCTATTTCTCAATTTACAGACGCGGCAATCAATACGGCTGTGCCGCCCATGTTGAAAGATAGAATTAGTTTTTCGCCAAACATGATGCCACAAGAAAAAATGGAGACGCTTCGCACAGTTATAACCCAAACGATGGACGATCTTGCCAGCCGTAACGCAGTGCCAATAACAGATAAGCTGTTTGACGAAATGTTTGATATTGCTCAAGACTACAAAAAGACTGTTAGTACGGGCAACAAAACACCGTATTTTGATGGTTTAGCTGAGTTGATGGTCAATCAAGCTGGTGCAGGTCAAATAGACGGCGCAGCATTTCAAAGAATAAGAACGTCTCTTAGTAATTTAACAAAGCAAGATGCCGTCACGCGATCAGCGGCGGTTAAAACTATCAAGCTGTTAGAAGACGCTTTAGGTGAAAGAATTAAAAAGTCTAAAAACAAAGATGACATGCAGCTGTATCGTGACGTGCGCAAGGGATACAGTGATCTGATGATTTTAGAGGCGGCGGCAAAAAGAAATAAGGATGTTGATTTTAGTATTACTCCAAGCGCGCTAGCAAATGCGGCTCGCAATAAAGATGCACAATCATATGTGTATGGGCGCGATACATTTTCCGATTTGTACCGCGCAGCTAACACCGTCTTAACGCGCGCTGACAATCCAAGCGGCACAGGGGAAAGATTAAAAGCACTGTTTGGACCAGCTCTTGCAGCCGGTTCCGCTGGCGCAGTAAGTATGGCAACGGGTGTAAACCCTTATCTTGCGATGGGTGGTGTCATGGCTGCGCCGATAGTGCGTAACCGCGCACTTCAAAGCGATCCAATACAGAAGTATTTCAAAAGCACCATGCGCCCTGGTGAGCCGTCTACTACGTCCGGTTTCCCTGGTATTCTTGTCGGCTTACAAGATTTGCAGCAAGCGGTTCAATAATCCCGCCCAACGTGAATAAGCCGTCCCAGCACCTCTAGGTCAGACTTTTTTATTTGGCCCATATTATCGACCATTCGGTTGTTACAGGACAGAATAACACAGTCATGCTTTCTGATGTCTTGAGTGCTATAGTAAATCCCTGTATTCACAGGAAATCTAAAAAGATAATAACCCTCGACGCTAGGGTCTGTTTGTTCTGCATCGAAAAAGGCTCTGTCTCCGATCTGCATTTCGGGGGCGTTTCGTGCAGTCTTAACAATTAATGTGAAAACTTCTTGCCGCCCTGGCATGAATTTCTGGTCATAGTATGTGTGAGTGCCGTCATCTAAGTCGTGGACGCGGCATTGAAAGTTTTCGTTGGAACCTGTCTCGCCAAACGCTTTGCGGATTTTAAACAGAGTTGCTGCGCGCGGAGAAACTAAATTACTTTCAATACGTGACAGCGCAGCCTGTTCAATACCGGCAGCTTCGGCCAAGTCCTGTTGGCTCATTCCACGTTTTATTCTCTCAGCTTTGATGTCCAAGTCGCCCCCACAAACCTGTTGACATTGTGTCAATCTGCATAATTTTTAATCAATTTACATGGTTTCAAAAATAAGTGCAAATAAGTACAGTTATTTTTGAAACTTTTTCTTTTAAGTTATTGAAAACATTGTATGCTTGTATAATTACTGATGCTATAAGCATAAAAATACAACATTGTTTTTATTACATTTTTTAATAATTTACCTTAAAGTTTCAAAAGCAGTTTCAAAAATAGGTATTGAAATATGTTCTGTTGTGTCTTATGTGTCTGTTAAGTTGACAAGGAGACAACCAATGAAGAGCCGTAAATTTAATGGTCACGTACTTCCACCCTACGTTTACGTGAAGAAGAAAATTTATCTGTACTTCAACAAGGATGGCAACCTGGTGAAACTGCCAAACGATCCAGCCTCAGCTGCGTTCTATGCAAAGTACACAGAGTGCCTCAAGGGCGAGGTCACTGGCACCGCTGCCAAAACGATGGGTAACCTGGCTCTGGAATATTTTGCGTCCGACAAATTCAAAAAGCTGGCGACGAATACGTCAAAAGATTACCGGTCAAAAATCGGTTGGATCTTGGAGCGTTGCGAGCATGTGCAGGTTCAAAAGATTAAACGGACGGACATCATCGCAATGCGCGAGGCGCGCAAGGAGCAGCCGCAAACCGCCAACAAAACGCTGGCCGTTATGAACGTGCTTCTTGAGTATGCCTGTGATCTGGGCTGGATACCCTTCAACCCAGGAAAGGGCGTATCGAAGCTGGACAAGCAGCAAGAGCAGCGGGTGCCGTGGACCGACGAAGAGATCCGCGCCTTCCATGAAATCGCTGACCCACGCTCCTCACTCGTTCTCGAACTGTGCATCAATACCGGCCAGCGCTTGGATGACGTTCTGTCGATGCAGTGGTCACAGGTGTCAAACGACGATCTGGCTGGTTACGGTATTTCTGTCACTCAACAAAAAACCGGCACAAAAGTTTTCATCCCATTCAGCAAGCGTCTGCAAACTATGATGCAGCGCCTCAACAATCAGATCGATCAGCGCGGCTCAAAGTACATCGTCGTCAATCAGAAGTACCCTGAGAAAAAGCTGGAGAAGATGTCAGTGCAGATCCCTATGAAGGCGCTGCGCGATAAAATCGGTGTCAGCAAAACTCTGCACGATCTGCGCCACACATGCGCTCACCGGCTCGCAGAGCGTGGCCTGGCAGCTGAAACCATCATGGCGATCACTGGGCATGGTTCATCAACTATGGTGCGCCACTACTGTGCTCAGACAGCGCAGCGTGTCCAAGCGCGCAAGGCGATAGAGGCTGTGGACGCGGCTTAGCGCCAATCAATCACGTTGTCTTCCTCAAGAGCGCCGTATCTTATGGCGCTCTTTTCCAATATTAGTTCAATTTTACTGCCATCGATTATTACTTTGTGAACGGTCTTTCCCGCTTCCTCAAGCACTCGCACAGCCTCACCGGCACGATCAGTTGTCTTTGTTCGCATTTGAACCCTTTATCTTTGGTAGCCTGTATTTTTTTATATGCCCTGGGCCAGAGGGAAGCCGTACCAGCCGCCCCTTGCGCACCAAGTCACCAATTGCAGCCTGGACAGATCGATTGCTGATGCCTGTCTCCAAGCTAATATCGTGGCAGCTGGCAATCCCAAGTTTTTTCACCGCGTACACCATCTCGTCCTGCCGACCCCGCGCATGCTCTGACTTATGACCCTCTGGATCATCATAATAGACCGACATATTCCGGCGCATGCGGCTGTTCTCTTCATCGACGATCTTTCTTAACTGCTTCGCGTATAACTCTTCAATCAGTCGTGACCGGTGCCGCTTGAGCGCCGTTATTTGACTGTCTATGTCCTGTATCTGCTCGACCAACGTCATGTAACTCCACCAGCAAACAGGCGTAGCCGATTATATCGATCACGCTGTCCCGCTTGTAATGATGTTGTAAGCGGCTCAGCTTGAGATCGATCATCAACAAGCAGATCTCCCAAGGCTCAACCTGTCGCCCAAAACGCTGGCTCCAGCGCTCAGCCAGGCGCGTAAAATTTTCTGTCCCGCCATAATCTTTTTGACGGTCACCGCATATCAAATCCAGCGCCTCAAGCGCCGGTTCCACCCGCGCCAAATTTGCTGCAAATCGGTCATTGTCAAACTGTGTTGATGCGCTCATAAACCCGCTCCAGATTTTTCTTTTCCTCAACGCGCGCCATGATTTCCCGCGCAATCTCCGCAAAGCCTTCCAGGTCGCTCTCCCACACCGTGTCTTTGTGGAAGTCTTTGTTGCCCATCGCGTCAGCGATAGCCGCCAACGAGACGGCCACGCGCACGGGTTTGCGGTCATATTGGTAAACGACTGCCCAATGCTTCTTTGCCGTCTCAGCGGCTTTCTGAGCCTGTCTCAGCCACGCTGGCTGGACGCCGTTGCCCTGGGCATATCGCTTGCACTCAATAATGAAGGGAAAGTCAGGATCTGAGCAGAGAATGTCGCCCAAATCTGCCTGTCGAAACTGCTCAATATCTCTCTTAAAGCTCATCGACATTCCAAACATCATTTCAAATTCGAGACAAATCTTCCGCTCAAACGCCTTACCCTTGCGGTTACCGTTGACCATTACTCGCCCCTCATCCACCGCAATTGCTCTTCCAATTGCAGCGCCAGCGCTTTCACTTCAGACAGCGATGCATTGAGCCGCCCGTTCTCCAGCCGCTGACGCTTGATCTTCTTTCGCATCTCATTTGTCCGACTAAACATTTCAGACAGCTGGCGATTTTTCTCGTCCAATTCATGCATCAAGCGCTCAATCGTCTCAGTGTCGGTCATCTCGCTGCACCCAATCTGTCCAAGTCACTGCGCCCTTGGTGGCGTGATGAATTTTCTCAATTGCGCGGCGAGACGGCATCCGCTCTCCGCTTAGCCAACGGCTCACCGTGGCGCGACAAAAGCCAGTCACAGCGGCAAGTTCTTTTTGCTGCGATTTCGATAGGTCCAAGTATTCTTTTAAGGTCATCTGCTCTTTGTCTTGTTATATATTTTTATGCATTGTTATGTCCCGATTTACACCGTGTCAAACAACATATTGACATAAATAAAACAATTTGTCATTTATATCAAACATAAAACGACATGAGCAGAGAAATGAAAAATATGAAAACGACATCGACACTAACCGTTGAACAGCGGGATCGTTTTCTCAACATGAGAAATAACCGCGAGCATATCATCCTCAAAGTGTGGCGCAGCCGCTCAATGTGGTGCCACATTTCTGAAATTATCGCGCTTGGCAGCATATTTGCCTACCTTTTTATTGCGCTGTCACTACTAACATGAACGGCTTTGAAAAGTTCGAGGTCAGTCACCTCAGCGCGTCTTCAATTAATCTCTCCAAGAACGCGCCCGATGTTTGGGTCGCACAAAAACTTGCGAAGAAGAAATTCCCAGGAAGTCCAGCGATGACCAGAGGCATCGCAATTGAGGATGCCGTGGTTGCCGCGCTGGCAACCGGCAAGACGCTGGAAGAGGCCATTGATGTTGGTCATGCGCGCTTCGATAAGACTTATCCTATTGCCAACGAAAAGACGACTAAAGAGCGCGAGATGATTGCGCCGTCGATCAAGCTGAGTATCGATGCGCTGCAAGAATATGGCAAGCCAGAGTTTGATGAAAACGCCGGTGCTTTCGGTCAGGAAAAGGTAAGTCTGACAACGCAGCTAAGTGACAATTCGCTCATAGAGGTCATTGGCTACCTGGATCTGGTTTATCCAGCGCAGGGGCTGACCGTCGATCTAAAAACAACTGGGCGCATGCCAAGCGTAATGTCACCAGAGCATCAATTGCAGCGCGCCATTTACGCGCATGCCAAGGGTAATCACGCTGTAAAGTTTCTCTACGTGACGCCCAAGAAATATCAGTTTTTGGAAGACGGTGATCCCAGAACAATCTTGGCAAAAACCAAAATCCAAATTCAGCGGCTGAACGACTTCTTGCTCACCTGCGAGAGCGTCGAGCATGCGCTGTCTATCGTCCCGCACAATCCAGACAGCTTTTACTGGAACGGCGCGGAAACACTACGGGCCGAGTTATTCGGCACATAAAACAGAGGAAGGCAAAATGTTAAACTCCAAAAAAATCGAAGTCTACGCAAAGACAATAACGCCTGACATGGCCACAACTTTGCTTAAAGGCAATATTGGCAATAGAAATCCATCTAAAAGCCACGTCAATCACATTGCCAAGCAAATGCGCAAGGGCCGTTGGCAGCTAACGCCGTCACCAATTATGATGACAAAAAGTGGTAGGATTTTAGATGGCCAGCATCGACTTCTTGGCTGTCAGCAATCTGGCCGCACAATAGAATTTTCGTTTGCAGTAGTGCCAGATGAAGACGCCGGTGAAATTTTTAAAGTTTTAGACCAAGGCAAAAAGCGTTCACTGGAAGATTTAACCGGAAAGTCACCTAAATTAATAAAGCCATTAGTTTACTTGTTGCGCGCTGGACTACGTGTTCCAACGCCAACCGTCGAAGACATAAAGCCCTTTCTTAATAGTGAAATCGGTGAAATTTTAAGCGCTTTTGTTGACACTAAATCTAAAATGAGATTGTGGCGCGCAAATCATTTTATCGCATCGATGGTCGTCGCAGTTTTAAATAAAGACGTCACTTTGGAAGAGGCGAAAGAAACTTATCGCTGCTTAACACAAGACGACATAACAACTTGGCCCCCAGTGTTCACCGCGCTCTATGTCCGGCTGACTGAAGACCGGCGGTGTCTTGGCGGAACACGCATAGACAATCCGATATTTATTTGCGGGTTTTATGCGTGGAAGCATCTGCGCCGCGACACGAAAACAATTCGCATTACAAACGGCTTTGTCAAAAACACTAAAGCTGACGTTTATGCCGCGCTTTACAACATTTGTCCCGAAATTGCGAACTAAGAAAGGAAAAAGCATGCTTATTGATATGGGAAACAGCAACTCTGGCACCGACCTATATTTTGGTTGGCAGCAAAAGCCAGGTCTTAATTTTAATCACGCGCAGGTGTTTTTCACCAACCTGTCTGGCCAACCAAAGGAAGTTTGTGATGTCAGCCAGGGCATGGTCCTAGACACAACGGAACTCAGAACCGGCTGGCAGTGCGGCGAGACTAACAAATGGCAGTTCAACGCCAGTGTCAGCCAAATGCAGCCCAAGCCAGGTGAAACCTGGAAACGAGGGTTTTCTATCCCAGTGGCGCTGGGTGCCGGTAAGGTCGCGCTGTGGATGGCGTCAGGGGCAACAGCATGGGACACGCTTGCCTATTTGGGGCAACAGCTAGCCCAATGCCCACAAGCCGGTCAGGTGCCGCTCGTCACGCATGACGGCGTTGCAGAGGGTCGTTACGAAACACGAACCTGGGTTTATCCGCTCCTCAAGGTTCAACAGTGGATGCCGCGCCCAGAAAGCCTCTCAGCGCGCACAGCAATCGACATGGGTAATGAAAACCAAGCGCCACAAGTCATGCCCAGCCCACCCTCGCCTGGCATGATAGCGCGACCCGCACCCGTTGCTAATGTAGCGGCACCAGTCGCACCGCCAGCGCCGCCAGCGCCAGCGGCAACATCAGGGACAACCTTCTTCTAATACGTGCGTTTCTCCTCCCTGTACGCACGTATACGCCCCGCCGTTGCCTCATAGATCAGGCGATGGTCTTAACGGCGGGGTCACTTGGCCGGTCAGTTTTAGCTTCATCAGGCTCTCCTAGCTGACCGGCCCTTTTTAAAAAATGCAGAGCAGAACGATGGACATGCGAGAAGCCATTAAAGATTACACAGAGAGAGGCTGGAAGATTTTTCCAGTAGAACAAAATTCCAAGCTACCAGCAAAGCGCGAAACAGGCGTCAGGCTGTCATACCAGGAAGCCACAGACGATCTCAACGCGCTGGTGCCATATTTTGAAAGATACCCGAACGCCAACCTTGGATTAAATCTGATCGAAAGCGGCCTCGTTTGCATCGACGTGGACGACTACAAGACCGACTGCAAATTCCAAGAGTTTATGATCGGTAAGGAAATGCCGCCCACGCTCATTCAAAAGTCAGCCAGCGGCGGGACGCACTACCTCTTCAGAGCAGACCAGGTCGAGCAATTCCCTGGCGAAATGTGCAGCCAAGTTGACATCAAACACAAGGGTTACATCCTCATTGAGCCGTCCAAAATAGACGGAAAAGCGTACACCTGGCAGACCGATGATGATCCCGCGCCCGTTCCACAGTGGGTGCCACGCAAGGCAACGACCCCGCTGCTAGATAAACCGGCAGAAAGTATACACAGCGGTATACACATCGATCTAGCCAGAGGTGCGGTCAATCCGCAAGACCTGATCGATCAAATCAAAGCCGGTCACAACTGGCACAACAACATCGTCACGCTCGTCGCCTACTATGTCAGCCAAGGCTACTCAGCCAGCCAAGTGCATCAAATCACCGACAACCTCACGCTCTCAGGCTGGACAGTCGAGCAAACGCGCAGGGAAGTGCAGACAGCCTTTGATGGTGCCATCGGCAAGGGATACGCACCAATCGTACCCAAACAGCCCTCAGAGGTGCTTACAGCGCCAGCTACGCCCGAAATACAAGCCAAGGCTCTGTCTTCAATTATCTACCCAGGTCAGGCGCAACCCATCCTCTCCAGCAATTACCTGGTCAAGCGATGGCTCGACAGATCCGGCACGTCAGTCATCTACGGAGAAAGCAACATAGGTAAAAGCTTTTTCGTATTGGAAATGTGCTACTGCATTGCCGCCGGTATACCCTGGTATCAGTACAGAACCCAACAAGGGCCAGTCGCATACCTCGCGCTCGAAGGTGGCCTGGGAATGAACAACAGGCTCTACGCACTCCAGCAAAAATACCAGTGCAAGGACGTGCCGCTTGCTGTTAGGCGCGCGCCGCTCGACATGCTCAACAGCGAGGAAGATCTCCAAATCCTCGCCGCCATGATCCAAGAGATCGAAGCGCAATACGGCAAGCTCGCAATGATCGTCGTCGATACACTCAGCCGCGCTCTGGCCGGTGGTGACGAAAACTCATCCACAGACATGGGCCGCATGGTCAAGATCAAAGACGCACTGGCAGAGCAAACCGGCGCGCACGTCTGCCTTATCCACCACTCAGGCAAGGACGCGTCACGCGGAGCGAGGGGCCATTCCTTGCTGAGAGCGGCTGTCTCAACCGAAATAGAATTAACCAAGATGGACGGGATCTCTTTTGCGACTGCAACAAAGCAACGAGATCAGGAACCAGCTGAGCCATTCGCATTCACGCTCGACAGCGTGGAACTGGGATACGATCAAGATGGAGATGCCGTCACAACAGCGGTCGTGAAAGCTGCAAGCGCCGAGGATGCGCAAGAGGCCAAACAGAAGAAACGACCAAACGGCAAGAACCAAGTAGCGATCTTCAATGCCTTTCGGCAGCTGAGAGCCGACAACGTAGGCAAGGCAAATCCTGGCGGCACTGGTTGGCCCGAAGGTGGCAAGTATTGGTGCATCGATGCTGAGCAGCTGCGTGAGTTTACCAGAGGCCAGATGAACACGCCAAACAGCCGGTCAGCCTACGACAAGGCAATGGACGCGCTGTTGGGCAGCGGCCTGATGGGCAAGAACCACAATCAAGTTTGGATAACAACGAAGGAAGGACGAGTAAATGTCTGACATGGCCAGGGTGCGTGACTTGCTAAGACAAGCCATCGACAGCACCGCAAACGAAGAGGTGATCAGTCTTATTCAAGAGGCGATCAGCTACAGCTACCGCGATTACGTGAAGAAGAAAGCGCCGTGCGAAAGTCAGAGGATAACACGGCACATCGCCAACATGATCATGGACGATTATCGAAAGAACCCAAACCAAAGCTGCATGACATTAGCGAAACGCTACAAGGTCAATGCGGGCAGAATATCGGAGTTGCTCAGTGGTAAGCATGAATATTCAGAGGTGTAGAAAACGTAGAATTTCTACGCTTTTCTATTTCTACACCACAGCCTGCAAAAGCGTAGAAAACGTAGAAAAACCCTATAGGGTTTCTACGTTTCTACACTGCGCTGTCGGAGCAAGATAATGGAAAGAGTAAAAAGCAAGAATGTTAAGATTGTCGGTTGGCTGGAGTGGGACTACGACTACGGCGAGGGCTACGTTGTCTACGATGGCTTCGACCGTCTAGGCTGCGTCGATAGGAAGGATGCGCTGCAAGATTACATTCACGAACTAGATCACAAGTATTACAATCAGAAGTTTCGTGATGGCTAGAGGTGCGTATAAAGCCAGAGGAAAGGGGAAGAAGTTTGATCGGCTCCTCAATCCACAGTCGTCAAAGGAAGAGATAGCAACCGAACTGGCAATAGCTGGCTTCGATAGATGGGTGCGCTACGTCGATCAGAAGTGGGGCGTCGATAGGCTCATCCAACTGGTCGATGCTGACACGGCTCACAAGTATGGCCAGGCACTGGGGAAGCTGAACGATGCGATCAATGCCAATGATGCAGCCCAGGCACGGCACTGCGCGGATGACTGCATTCGAGGCATGATCAAGATGGATCAGCTGGCAGATGCGGCTGGTGCGGTTGGTGCCGATGCAACTTACTGGGAGTTCGAGGTTGATGGCGTGAGGGCAGCGATCCTCGCTGATGAGGATGCTTGGCCGAGAGTAAGAGCAGATCGTCCTGACCTAGAGTTAATCACACTGCATGAGGTTGGCGTGTATTATGCGCAGTGGCGCAAGACAAAGCTGGGCGACATGACGGCTGAAGTGAAGGGCGCGTTCCCCAATGCAAAGCTGCAAAGCGTTAGCTTACCGGATGTCGGTGAGCATGACGATCCGATACCGTTTTGACTGGGACCAAGGATTTGCACACGGCGCAAATCCGCGCGCGTGTACGCGAGGCGGCTCCTCATAGCACCGCACATCACTTCCTATGCTAATATAATGCAGCAATATCAATGAGTTAGCAGGTATGGTTTCAGAAAGGTTTCAAAAAGGGCCGGTTTTGGGGTGGGGTAGGCCGAAAATACCCCCCCCCCGGGGGGGTGGGGGTGCTGGTAAGCTGGGCAGGGAATTACGGACACACATCCGCTAAGCAATGCGTCAGGAAAAAAATTTTTGTAAATTTGGTGAGAAAGGACAACAAATGGCAGGAAGAAAAAAACATCGCACCCTATTGGCTCTTATCGATGAAACCGGCGGCGTCGAAAAAATTTTTGAGGAAATTTCAAACGGGCGCACAATCGCCTCAATTGCGAGAGAGTTCCAGGTGTCGCGCAACATGCTCTCTGCCATCCTCAATAAGCCAGAAAACCGCACCCAGCTGCGCGAAGCGCAGAGGCTAGGCGCGGAGCAGCTTGCAGACGCTGCTCTGGAAATTGCTGACAACGTGCCAGAGGAGACAGCGGCCATCTCCAAGGCGCGGGAGCGGATTGCTGTACGCAAGTGGATTGCCAGTGCGATGGATCCTGACCGGTGGAACACGACGAGGGCAAATCAGCAAGTCCAGGTCAACATACATGCTCAGCACTTGGATGCGTTGCGCAAGGTACAGGCAGAGGTGATTGATCATGAGGGCGATTGAGGTTTTGAATTATTTGGCCTGGGCCGATGATTTTGTGATGATAGTTCGCAAGGATGATCGTCTGGTGACTGTGAGCGATACGGACGAGCGCGGCATGCATGAATTGATTATGCTGGCGGCTGAGTGTTTAGTTGATGATTTTGAGGATGTTCGGCGCGCGATGTTGGAGCGGCGCGAGGAGACGCTGCACTGATGGCCGGCAATGCGTTTGAGGATTTTGTAAGGCGTTATCGCAAGCGGCCTGTCTTATTCGTTCAAGAGGTTTTGAACTGCGAGCCTGATCCCTGGCAGAAGGAATTGATGGAAGCGATTGCCAGTGGCGAGCGCCGGTGTTCGGTGGCGTCTGGACATGGCGTTGGAAAGTCTACTGGCACGTCCTGGCTGATGTTGTGGTTTTTGCTGACGAGATTTCCGGTGAAGGTTGTGGTGACGGCTCCGACAAGCTCGCAGCTGTTTGATGCGCTGTTTGCGGAGTTGAAGCGGTGGGTGCGTGAGATGCCGGAGCCGTTGCAGAAGTTGTTGAATGTGAAGTCGGATCGGGTTGAGTTGATAGCGGCACCCAGCGAGGCATTTATCGCGGCGAAAACCAGTCGGAAGGAAAGTCCAGAGAGTTTGCAGGGTGTCCACTCGGATCATGTGCTTTTGTGTGCCGACGAGGCGTCTGGGATACCGGAAGAGGTGTTTTCGGCTTCTGCGGGGTCGATGTCGGGCGATCATGCACACACGATTTTGTTGGGCAACCCTACGCGGGGATCTGGGTTTTTCTATGACACGCACCATCGTTTGAAAAAGAACTGGTGGACGCGCACGGTGAGTTGTTTGGACAGCCCACGGGTGTCGAAAGAGTATGTCCAGGAGATGCGCGAGCGTTATGGCGAGGGGACGAATGCCTGGAGAACGCGCGTCACGGGCGAATTTCCCATTGCTGACGATGACACGGTTATTCCTCTGCACTTGATTGAGAGTGCGATGCACAGGGACATTGAGGCGGCTGATGGTGTAACGCCGGTTTGGTCGTTGGATGTTGCGCGCATGGGGGATGATGCGAGCGTGTTGTGCAAGCGTGTGGGTCGTGTGGTGACGGACATGCGCGTGTGGAAGAAGTTGGATTTGATGCAGCTGTGCGGGTCAGTGATGGCTGAGTACGAGGCGTTGCCGCCCTCTGCGCAGCCTGGGCAGGTTTTTGTGGACAGTTCTGGATTGGGCGCTGGGGTGGCTGACAGGCTCACTGAGTTGGGGTTGCCGGTTCAGGGCGTGAATGTGTCGGAAAGTCCCTCTATGGGTACTCAGTATTTAAACTTGAGGGCAGAATTGTGGTTCCGTCTGAAGGCGTGGTTAGAGGCGCGGGATTGTCGCTTGCCGCGCAATGAGGATCTGCTCTCAGAACTTTCTGCCCCTAAGTATAGTTTCACGTCTTCGGGTAAGATAAAGATTGAAAGTAAGAGTGATATGAAGTCGCGGGGGTTGAAGTCGCCCGACATGGCTGACGCGCTCTGTTTGTCCTTGTCGGGTGATGCGGCGATTGCGCTGCATGGATCGGCTGGTGCGATGCGGTGGAACAAGCCGATAAGGCGTAACTTGAGAGGTGTAGCGTGATGTACGGGAAGAAGAAGGGTACGAAGAAGAAGCCCAAGGGCAAGAAGGGCGGGATGTTTCAGTGATTTTCGGGG
>Ga0222719_10001301_pt1 | contig 24403 bp, 25 predicted proteins | sample C33_34DmetaG_FD_165039 | JGI IMG/M metagenome (GOLD analysis project Ga0222719, IMG submission 165039) | Estuarine water microbial communities from San Francisco Bay, California, United States - C33_34D | ecosystem: Environmental > Aquatic > Marine > Unclassified | place: USA: California...
CGGATGAACCACCTGGAACTAGATCAATTTTTTCATTTTCACTTTTCCATGGGTTTATTACAGGTCCATAAAAACTTGTTTCATTTGAAGATCCCATTGCGAATTCATCATTATTAAGTTTTCCTAATAATAATGCGCCCTCATTCCATAAATTTTCCGTAACAGTTGACTCATATGGTGGGATAAAATTTGAAAGCATTTTACTTGAAGCTGTAGTTAATACACCTTTAGTGCAAAACATATCTTTAACACCTATTGGAATTCCTTCTAACTCTCTATTTGTCCCGTTGCTTAACCTTGAATCGGACTCTTCGGCTGATTTGATTGCAATTTCAGGAGTTTCAGTAATAAAGGCATTTAATGATCTTGAAGATTCCATAGCCTCAATATGATCAAGGACAAGTTCTTTAGATGTAAAATCTTTATTTAAAAGACCATCTCTTGCTTCATGGAGACATAATTCATTAAGCTTCTTCATTAATCTATAACCTTCGGTACAAGAAAAAAACCTTCTTCTGAGTTAGGTGCATTCATTGTTATATCTTTCCTGTAATCACCATCATTAATAATATCTTCTCTTTTTTTCATACCCTTATCATTATCAAAAGATGAAAAAGTTGGCGAAACTTTATCAGTGTTAACCTCTGTAAGTTGATCCACCCAATCAATAATTTGATTTAAATCTTCTAGAATTTTTTCAATTTCATGATCTTTAAAGGAAATTTTTGATAAATTAGCTATTTTAATTACATTATCTTTATCTACTGACATTGTTTCTCCAAAATTAAATTCACAAATAGCAAAGTCTTACTTGCATCGCAACACTAACAATTGATACTTATAAACATGATGATTAATGATTCAAAACAATTTCGAGAAATAATTCCATTTAAAAGTTCAATATTAGGTATTGATTTAGGAAAAAAAAGAATAGGCATAGCAGTTTCTGATATAAATCAAAAAATTGCATCGCCTTTAAGGGTAATTGAAAACATGAAGTTTAAAGAGACCTTAAATATTTTAAAAGAAATTTTAACTGAGAGAGATGTTTGTGCAATTATAGTTGGTGATCCAATCAATATGGATGGGTCAATTGGACCGAAATCACAATCAAGTAGATCTTTTATAAAAAATTTATCAAAAGATTTAGATATTCCAATTCTATTATGGGACGAGAGACTTTCGACAGTTTCTGCAGAGAGGTCTTTATTAGAAGCCGATATTTCTAGAAAAAAAAGACAACAAGTAATAGATAAAATTGCTGCCTCAATAATATTACAGAATTTTTTAGACTACCTTAATGCTAAATAATGATATCTCTAAGAAGAACCATTCTACACCACAACCCATAACGCATTTGATCAAAATATTTTGCCCTTGGGTCACTATCAAACTCTCTTGGAATTTCAGAAACTCTGGGCAATGGATGCATAACGATTGATTTTTTTGGAAGTAAATTTAAGTTATCTAAAGAGAGTGAATACTGATGATCACTACCTCTTTCAGTTTGAACCCTGGTTACATACAAAACATCTGTTTCATTAATAACATCATCTATTTTGGTGGTTTCAAATGAATTTTTTGGCAAAGATTGTTTTGGAAAAGATAATTCTTTTGGGCTTACAAAGTTGAAATGATTTCCAGAATACCTGGATAATAATTTTACAAGACTTTTAACTGTTCTTCCATTTTTTAGGTCGCCGATCATTGTAATTCTTAAATTATCTATTTTCTCATTATTATTATAAAAAATAGTAAATCCATCGAGCAAAGTTTGCGTAGGGTGTTCACCTTCACCATCACCTGCATTTATTATTGGTACTTGACTTACATTAGCAGCTTTAGCAACAGAGCCGGTTAAAGGATGTCTTAAAACTATGCAGTCACTCATTGTTGCCATTGTCATTACTGTATCCTCAAGACTTTCACCTTTTATGGCACTTGAAAATTTTACATTATTAATCGGTATGACTGACCCACCCTGCCTAACCATAGCACTATAAAAAGATGATGAAGTTCTAGTTGAGGGTTCGTAAAATAAATTTGTTAAAATTTTATTCTTTAAGGCATTTGAATAGTTACTTTTTTGATCAATAGCTTTTGACCATAGATCAAATATATAACTTTCTTTCATATCGTTTACTGACAGAAGATGTTGCACGTTTTTCCCTTTCAGATTACTTATATATTAAAATGACAATTTTAAACCTTATATTTTTAAATTTTTTTATTATTTTAATAAGTTATATTATTGGTTCAATTCCAAGTGGATATATTTTAAGTAAATATTTTAGTAAAATTGATATTACAAAAGAAGGCTCAGGTAATATTGGCGCTACAAATGTTTTAAGGTCTGGATCAAAAAAACTAGCACTAATAACTTTACTATTTGATGCATTCAAAGGTGTTTTGCCAATATTAATTTTTTATAATTCAACTTTTTCAATAATTTTAGCTAGTTTATCAGCTTTTATTGGTCATAATTACCCAATATGGCTTAAGTTTAAAGGTGGTAAAGGTATAGCTACATATTTAGGAATTAGCTTTGCCATATCTTTAAAGCTAGGATTTTTATTTTTAATCATATGGTTAATTACTGCGTTAATTTCTAAAACTTCGTCAACATCTTCGCTGGTATCTATTCTTTTGATTCCTTTTCTTTCCTTTTTAATTGTAGATAATAAATTAATTTCATTGCTTTTTTTAATTTTAACTTCTATTTCGTTTTATAGGCATAAGGAAAATATAAAGAGAATTATCAAGGGAAGTGAGCCAAAAATTAATAGTTAATAATTTTAAAATAAAAAAATCTTGAATTATAATGTTAATTTTGACTAATTGAGTGACTGAAATTGATTTTTTTCAATTAGGGAGTTTATAAATGCATGTAGTTGTTGTTGAATCCCCAGCTAAAGCTAAAACAATTGAGGGCTATCTTGGTTCAAGCTATAAAGTAATAGCGTCCTTTGGCCATATAAGAGATCTTCCCTCTTCTGAAGGTTCAGTAAAACCTGATAATAACTTCGAGATGTCATGGGAAATGGACTCTAAGGGGAAAAAACAAACAAAAATCATTCAAGATGCTCTTAAAAGCGCTAATTCATTAATTCTTGCTACTGACCCTGATCGTGAAGGTGAGGCAATTGCTTGGCATGTTCTACAAGCTCTAAATGAAAGAGGCGGTCTTAAGGACAAAGAGGTTTCTCGTGTAACATTTAATGCAATAACTAAAAAAACTGTTACAGAAGCTATAGAAAACCCAAGAGAGCTTGATACAGAATTAATAGATGCTTATCTAGCAAGAAGAGCATTGGATTATTTAGTAGGCTTTACTTTATCACCTGTCTTATGGAGAAAATTACCTGGGGCAAGATCTGCAGGAAGAGTGCAGTCAGTTGCATTAAGGCTACTATGTGAAAGAGAAATAGAAATAGAATCCTTTATCCCAAAAGAGTATTGGTCAATTAATTCTTTTTTAACCTTTGAAGATAACCCTACTTTTAAAGCCTCTTTAACTCATTTTAATAGTAAAAAACTTGATCAATTTGACATTAAAAGCTCTGATGAAGCAGAAAAAATTAAAACAATATTAGAAACTTCAAATTTTGTTGTTGAAGAAATTGATGAAAAAGAAGTATCTAGAAAACCTTCACCACCATTCATAACCTCATCAATGCAAATGGAGGCATCCAGAAAGCTTGGAATGTCTGCAAAAAATACAATGCAAGTTGCTCAAAGATTATATCAAAATGGATTAATAACATATATGAGAACTGACGGCGTTCAAATTGGTGAAGAAGGTGTTAACGAAATAAGATCGTCAATTAATAAGATATATGGCGGTGAATATCTGCCTTCAAAATCAAATGAATACAAAAGCAAGATAACAAATGCTCAGGAAGCTCATGAAGCAATTCGTCCAACAGATGCAAGTATGTCACCTGAGAGAATTGGATCTGAACTCTCTAAAGAGGAAAAAGATCTCTATGGATTAATATGGAAAAGAACTATAGCCAGTCAAATGGAGAATTGGAGAGGCTTAAGAACTACAATTAATATTTCAAATAATGAGAAAGATATTTATTTTAGAGTATCTGGGACAGTAACTGTTTTTGATGGATATAGAACTTTATATGAGGAAGGTAGAAAAGAAGATAAATCGCAAGATAGTCAAGAACTTCCAAAACTTAAGAAAGGTCAATTACTTAATTTAATAAACACTGAAACAAATCAACATTTTACAAAAGCACCCCCCAGGTATTCTGAGGCAACATTGGTAAAATCATTAGAAGAAAAAGGTATAGGAAGACCCTCTACTTATGCATCAATCATATCCGTTCTTCAAGATCGACAATATGTAATTATTGAAAATAGATATTTTAAACCAGAAGCAAAAGGCAGGTTATTATCCTCTTTTCTTGAAAATTTCTTTACACAATATGTGAGCTATAACTTTACAGCTGACTTAGAAAAAAACCTTGATAAGGTTTCTAATGGTGAAATTAATTGGAAAGATTTTTTAAATAATTTTTGGAATGAATTTAGTGTATGCGCAGACTCTGCCCTCGAGTTAAGAACAAGAGAAATTTTAGATACATTAAATGAGAGTATTGGAAGCCATGTTTTTAAAGATGAAAATGGCGAAGTTAATAGACAGTGTCCAAAATGCAGTGAAGGTGAGCTTAGCTTAAAAACAAGTAGAAATGGTGCTTTTGTTGGTTGCTCTAAATATCCTGATTGCAAGTATACTAGATCTTTTGGTACATCTGAAAGGAATGTTGAAGAAAAAATTCTTGGTAAAGATCCATCTACCGGTGAAGATATTCATCTTTTAATTGGTAGATATGGACCTTATGTTCAAATCGGCCTTAATGAAGATAAAGATAAAAAACCAAAAAGATCATCTATCCCAAAAACCATAGATCCATCAGACTTAACCATCGAGAAAGCTATTGATTTACTCTCCTTACCAAAAGTTATTGGCATTCACCCTAACGACAGTAAGGAGATAACGGGGGCAATTGGTCCATACGGCCCTTATCTATTACACGAGGGTGTTTATGCTAATCTTCAAAATGTTGATGAATTATTTACAATAGGACTCAATAGAGCTGTTGATCTTATTGAAGAAAAAAGAGCAAACCCTGGTCGTGGCAGAGGAAGTAAAGTAATAAAAGAGCTAGGAAATCATCCAAAAGATAAAAAACCTATAAAGCTTATGGATGGAAAATATGGCCCATATGTGAAACACGGAAAGCTTAATGTAAGTGTTCCAAAAGAAAAAAATATTGACGATGTTGATATTGATATAGCAATTGATCTTCTTAATAAGCCCAAAAAGAAGAAATAAATAAAATGGCCGCAATTCTAAAACCTAAACCTGCAGCAACCCTTATTATTACTAAAAAAATTAATAATGGTTTATTTATATTAATGGGTAAAAGGCCTGAAGATGCAAGATTTGCTCCAGGTATGTGGGTATTCCCTGGCGGAAAACTTGATAAAAATGATATTGAGCATAAAAATAAGTATAAATTAAATAAAAATATTTTAAATTATCTAAAACTCTTAAAAGCAGAACCTCCTATTGGTGAGGCACTTATTCATACAGCTATTAGAGAAACTGAAGAAGAAACTAACTTAACTATATCAAGTAATAATTTAAAAAAAATATGGGTTCTTGCTCGTGCAATTACCCCTGTAAATAGACATATGAGATTTGATACAAAATTTTTTGTAGCCCCCTCTTCATGTTTTACTGGAAAGGTTAAAGGTAATGGTGAGCTAGATAAATTAGAATATGTAAATATAAATGACGCTTTAAAATTACCTATGTTTGATATTACAGAATTTATTTTAAAAGAAATAAAAATGAGAATTGAAAAAGGTAACGAAATAAATAGCAATCCTGTTTTCTGGCGATATAGAAAACATCAAAGATTAATAACGGAAATTAAAAAACTTGACTAATTGTTAATTTTACTTAATTTCCCTCATTAAAGGTATTAATTATGGCAAAAGCAGCAACAATAAAAATTAAACTTAATAGTACTGCAGGTACTGGTTACTATTATGTTGCAAAAAAAAATTCACGAACAATGACTGATAAAATGGTTGTAAAGAAATATGATCCTGTTGTTAGAAAACACGTTGAATTTAAAGAAGGAAAGATTAAATAACTTTTATATTTTCTTTCTTTTAAGTTATGAAAAATATCATACCAACCGAAACATCTGATCAAATTAAATCTCTGAATCTAAAAACAAATATCCCTTTAATAATTAGTGATGCGGATGAAGTTCTTTTTTTATTTTTAAAGGGTTTTGAAAAATTCCTAAAATCAAAAAATTTGTATCTTGATTTGGCAAAGGCAAGATTAACTGGAAATATTAAAAAAATTTCAGATAATACTCCAGTACCAGATGATACAATGAGCAAACTTTTACCTGAGTTTTTTCTCAAAGAAACAAAAAAATTAGAGCCAGTTATAGATGCTGAAAATTGCCTAAAGAGTTTATCAAAAAAAACTCAAATTATTATTTTAACCAATATACCATTCAAAGATAAAAAAAGTAGAGTCGATGCATTAAAAAAATATAATATGAATTATCCTGTAATTACTAATTCAGGACTTAAGGGGCCGGTTGTTTCAAAAATTTGCGAAGGAATGAAAGCTCCTGTTTTTTTTATTGATGATTTAGGTCAAAATTTAGAGTCAGTAAAAAAAGAATATAAAAAAGCCATTTGTATTCATTTCTTGCAAGATACAAGACTTCAAAAATTAATGATGACTCCAACCAATATTAAACATAGATTAACTAATTGGCTTGAAGTTGAAAAATTAATAAATAAAGAAATTTTATTATATGAAAATAAAGAATAAAGATATTAAGATAATATCCATATGTAGAGAATGTTTTAAAACTTTTAATATAAAAAAAGAATTTTGTGATAAATGCTACTCAGCTAATATTATAAGCAATTACGAAATTGAAGATTTAAATATAGCACATATTGATTGTGATGCTTTTTACGCATCAATTGAAAAAAGAGATAATCCAAATTATAAAAATACTCCTATAATTATAGGTGGCGGCAAAAGAGGTGTCGTTGCTACCGCTTGTTATATTGCAAGAACCAAGGGAATAAAGTCAGCTATGCCCATGTATAAGGCGCTTAAATTATGCCCTGAAGCAATTATTATTAAGCCAAATATGCAAAAATACAAAATAGCATCTGATAAAATTATTAAAATTATGAAAGAAATGACACCTTTAGTTGAGCCATTGTCTCTTGATGAGGCGTTTCTCGATTTATCAGGTACATCTAGGCTTCATAAAAAAATTCCTGCAGTTATATTGGCCGAATTATCAAAAAAAATTACAGAAAAAGTTGGAATATCTGTTTCAGTAGGTCTTTCTTATAATAAATTCTTAGCAAAAATTTGTTCTGATATTGATAAACCCAGAGGTTTTTCGATTATTAACAAAAAAGAGGCATCAAATTTTCTTAAAGATAAACCAGTTGAGGTTTTATGGGGCGTTGGTAAAACACTTAAAAATAAACTTAATAATGATGGTATAAAAACTATTGGTCAAATCAAAGAAATGGAGATTAATGAAGTTATTACTAAATATGGAGCTATTGGTTCTCATATTCATAAATTATCTAATGCTGAAGATAACAGGGTCATTAAACCATTTAGAAAAGTAAAAAGTATCAGTCATGAGACCACTTTTGAAAAAGACACTAATGATGAAGACTTTTTAAAAAAAACACTCTGGAGCCTATGTGAAAAAGTATCTAATAGGTCTAAAAATAAAGGCTTGGGTGGTAATACGATCAACCTAAAAATAAAAACTAAAGATTTTAAATTAATTTCAAGGTCAATGACTATTGATGAACCCACTCAAATTGCAGAAATTATTTTTCAAGCAGCTAAATTATTATTATTACGAGAAATTAATACTAATAAATTTCGTTTACTGGGTGTAGGATTGAGTAATCTTAAAGAAGCTGAAATATGCGATTTATACGATTTAATTAATATTGATAGCAATAGAGATAAAAAAATAGAATTTGCTATGGATAGTATTAGAGATAGATTTGGAACTAATCTCATTAAAAAAGGTCGATCAATATAAGAGAGGTAAAGATGTCAGAGAAAATAAAAAATAAATTAATAGATTTAGGAATAAAACTCCCAAAGCCAGCTGATCCTGTTGCCAGTTATTTACCTTATGTTATTTCAGGCAATCTTTTGTTTATTTCAGGGCAAGGCCCCTTCAATGAAAATGGTTTAATTACTGGAAAGGTGGGCTTAGATTTAACTTTAGACGAAGGAAAGGATGCTGCAAAGGAATGCGGTAAAATGATTCTTGCACAAGCTCAAAAAGCATGCGGTAATTTAGATAAAATCCATAGATGCATAAAACTTGGAGGTTTTGTTAATTGTGATCCTAATTTTACTGATCAAGCATTAGTAATTGAGGGAGCTTCAGAATTAATGATTAATGTTTTTGAAGATAACGGTTGGCATTCAAGATATGCTGTAGGTTCTAACTCCCTTCCATTGGGAATGTCAGTTGAGATAGATGCTATTTTTGAAGTCAAAACTTAATTAAATGAAAAAATTTTCTTTCAGGATAGAGACTTCGCTAAATAATATTGATGAAAAAAGTTGGAATGTTTGCGCTTCTAACAACAAAGATTTTAATCCCTTCAACAGTTATCAATTTCTAAAAGCCCTTGAGTCGAGCAATTCTGTAAATAATAATTCTGGATGGAATTCTGCATATATAATTATTGAAAACAATAAGAATGAAACTGTTGCTTTTGTCCCTTCATACCTTAAGACTAATTCATCAGGAGAATATGTTTTTGATTATGAATGGGCAAATGCTTATCACAGGGCTGGTGGACAATATTATCCTAAACTTCAAATATCAATTCCATATACTCCAGTTACAGGTAGTAGATTTTTAATAAATGAGGCATATAATTATGATGAGATACTAGAATATATTTCTTCAGAAATTATTTCAATTTGTCCTAAAATTGACGCTTCGTCTGCTCATATTACTTTTTTAACAAAAAAAGAGTCTCAAAAATTAGAAAAACTTGGATGGTTAATAAGAAAAGATCAACAATTTCATTGGAAAAATCAGAATTATGATACTTTCTTTGATTTCCTCGACACACTTTCATCGAGAAAAAGAAAAAATATAAAAAAAGAGAGATCAAAATTTATAGATAGCGATATCAAGATTGAACACCTAACTGAAGACAAGATAAATGATGAGCATTGGAATTATTTTTATGAATTTTATATTGATACAACCACAAGGAAATGGGGACAAGATTACTTAAAAAAAGATTTTTTCAATGAAATCGGTAAAACAATGAAAAATGAAATTCTTTTAATAATGGCAAAAAAAGATAATAAATATATTGCAGGTGCTCTCAATTTCTTGGGTAAAAACACTATATATGGCAGAAATTGGGGATCCCTAGTTGATTATAAATTTCTTCATTTTGAATTATGTTATTACCAAGCAATTGAATATGCCATTAAAAATAAAATAAAAATAGTTGAGGCGGGTGCTCAAGGAACACACAAAATATCAAGAGGTTACTCACCAGTAATTACATATTCTGCACATTGGATGAAGGAGAGGAATTTTCATGAAGCCGTTAAAAAATACTTAGATTATGAGGTTTTAGAGGTTGAAAAAAGTAAAAAAATACTTGAGAATTATCTTCCTTATAAAAAATGAATAATAAAATGACTTATAATAAAGAAAATATTTTTGCAAAAATTATAAAAGGTGAAGCTGACTGTGTAAAAATATTAGAAAATGACTATATTTTATCATTTATGGACGTAATGCCTCAAGCTCCTGGGCATACACTTTTAATACCTAAATATGCTACTGAAGATATTTTTAACCTTCCTGAAGACTACTTTATACATTTAATGGGTGCAAAACAAAGAATTGCAAAAGCTATAAAAAATGCTTACGAACCAACCGGAGTAATGATTATGCAATTAAATGGTCAAGAAGCCGGACAGACAGTATTTCATTTACACTTTCATATTATCCCAAGAAAAGAGGGATTAAATTATAAGTTTCATTCCTCTGAAATTGTAAATTTTAAAGAATTAGAAAAAGAGGCAGAAAAAATCAAAGAATGGCTTTGATTAATTAATTTTCAATTAACTCTTTTTTTATTTTATTATTTTTTTTCAATGGTCTATAAGAAAAATATAAATCATCTTTTTTAAGAGAAACATCGACAGTTCCTCCTTTCTCTAATACACCATATAAAATTTCTTCTGCAATAGGCTTTTTAACTTTTTCTTGAATTAGCCTTGAAAGCGGTCTCGCGCCCATATTTTTATCATATCCTTTTTTTCCAAGCCAATTAGCCGCCTCAGGTGAAATATTAATAAATACATTCTTATTATCTAGCTGAGACTCGAGCTCAAGAATGAACTTCTCTACAACTTTCTGAATAACTTTATCTGGAAGAGAGTTAAAAGAAATTATAGAGTCTAATCTATTTCTAAATTCTGGATTAAATAATTTATCTATTGCTTCCTTATCTTCGCCCTCTCTTTCATCTCTGTTAAAGCCTAAGGCAGGTTTTGCCAAATCTGATGCTCCAGCATTTGTTGTTAAAACTATTATTGTATTTCGAAAATCTACTTTTCGTCCATTCTGATCTGTAAGAGTTCCATGATCCATAATTTGCAGCAAAATATTAAAAATGTCTGGATGAGCTTTCTCAATTTCATCTAATAAAACAATGCTATATGGATTCTGATCAACACCATCAGTTAGTAAACCACCCTGATCAAATCCAACATAACCTGGTGGTGCGCCTATTAATCGAGAAACAGCATGACGCTCCATATACTCTGACATATCAAATCTCAATAATTCGACACTTAAAACAGAGGATAGTTGTTTAACCAATTCTGTTTTACCAACACCAGTTGGACCAGCAAATAAATAAGATCCTATTGGTTTTTGAAGGTCTCTTAATCCAGCTCTAGATAATCTTATTGATGCTACAATCTCATCAATTGCTTTATCTTGACCAAAAATAAATCTTTTAAGAGATTTGTCTAAATCTTTTAATTTCTGACTATCATCTCTTGTGACATGCTTCGAAGGAATTTTTGCCATTTTAGATATTGTCGCTTCAATATCTTTTTGACTTATTATTTTTTTTCTTTTGGTAATAGGTTTTAATTTTTGTGAAGCACCTGTTTCATCAATAACATCTATAGCTTTGTCAGGAAGTTTTTTATCATTCATATATCTAGAAGATAATTCTACAGCTGTTTTTATAGCTTCATTTGAATATTTTAAACCATGAAAGTCTTCAAATCTTGTTTTTAAACCCATCAATATTTTTATTGTATCAGCAATACTTGGCTCATCTACATCTATCTTTTGAAATCTTCTTGATAAAGCCCTGTCTTTGTCAAAAAACTGTCTATATTCTTTATATGTAGTTGATCCAATACATCTAAGTTGCTGACCTTGTAATGAGGGTTTTAATAAATTAGAAGCATCCATAGAGCCTCCAGATGTAGAACCTGCTCCAATAACAGTATGAATTTCATCGATAAAGAGTACTGCATCGTCTTGTTCTTCAATTTCCTTTAAAACAGCCTTAATTCTCTCTTCGAAATCGCCTCTATATCTTGTTCCTGCTAAAATAGCACCCATATCTAAGGAGAAAATTTTTGTTTGAGAAATTATATCGGGAACATCCCCTTCAACAATCCTAAAAGCCAGGCCCTCAACAATAGCTGTTTTTCCAACTCCTGGATCACCAACAAGAATTGGATTATTTTTTCTTCTTCTGCTTAAAATCTGTATTAATCTATTAACCTCACTTGATCTTCCAATCAAAGGATCAATTAATTGTTTCTTAGCTTTTATGTTTAAGTCTTCACAGAATGACTCTAGTGCGCTCTCTTTATTAGTTTCGGAATCTTCATTTTCATAATTGGAAAAATTCTCATTTGAACTAATATTTGAAAAACTTTGATTCTTTTTAATACCGTGAGCCATGTATTGAACAGCATCATATCTACTCATTTCTTGTTTTTCTAAAAAATAAACAGATTGACTTTCTTGTTGTGAAAAAATCGCAACTAGAACATTTCCACCATTTACTTCTTGGTTACCTGATTGCTGAACATGGATAGCTGCTCTAGTTATAACCGTTCTATAGCCTGCTGTTGGTTCGGGAATTAAATCTTCTTTATCAACAATTAAATAACCTTGATCATCAATAAATTCAACTAGATCATTCTTAAGAATACTTATATCGAGATCACAGGCCAGAAAAACTTTTTGAGCGTCTTTATCGTCTGTTAATGAAAGAAGAAGATGTTCAATTGTAACATGCTCATGTTTTTTTTGAGATGCATAATCTATCGATCTTTGCAGAGTTTCTTCTAATGCTTGTGAGAATGATGTCATTTTAAACTTTTTCCATAGTACATTGTAAGGGGTGATTATTTTTTCTAGAAGTATCAAGAACCTGAATAACTTTAGTTTCAGCAATTTCATATGAGAAAATTCCACAAACACCTATTCCATTTTGATGAACATGAAGCATAATTTTTGTGGCCTCTTCATTACTCTTATTGAAAAAACTTTTAAGTAAATATACAACAAATTCCATTGGAGTGTAATCATCATTTAAAATTAAAACTTTGTATAAAGAGGGTTTCTTTAATTTATTTTTAGTTTGAGTTTTAATTAATGAGTCATTGTTATCAAATTCATTATTATCAACCATTTTATTCTCTTTTCTCTCTCTCAGCTAAAATAATATCTCTTGCTTCATTAACTCTTGCGCTTAAATATGAAGATCCACCTTTATCAGGATGTAGCTTTCTAATCAATTCTTTATGAGATTTGATTATAACCTCTAATGGTGCGTTTTCGTCAACACCTAATAACTCATATGATTCTGTTAATGACATTTTTTGTTTATAATCATTTTGATTTATTTTCTCCTTTTTTCTAAAGAAATTTAAAATAATATCAAAAATGATTTTTTTTCTCAAAAACCATGCTGCAATAGAAAAAAATACAGGTGAATATAAATAAAGACCTGCTATTAAGAGAATAATACCTATACCTAGTGATATAAAAATAATAATAAGATTTATTTTTTTATTTAATTGTTTCCTATTGTTTGTAGATAACCAATCAAGAAAAAAAATAATTAAAATTAAAAAAATAATACCAAGAAAAAAAATCATTTTCTAAACAAGTCCTAACTCATGAAGCTCTGAAATAATTTGATTTTCATCATCAAGATTATTAATGTTAAGCTTTTTTATATCTTCAGGTGTATCTTTTTTTTCTAGGTATCGCCAACCTTGGAAAGGCCTTTCCTTAAAAGGGATAGTTAAAAATAATTCTTCATCAAGCTCAAATTTACACCTCTTAATATTATTGATATCGGTAAATCTCTCAATTTTTAATATTTTCTGCCTAATACATAACTTTCCCTTTATTACCCAGTATATAGACCCTCCATCAGTTAATTCTTTAGATCTTTTTGGATACATTCTAGTGATATGAATTGTTTTTTTATATTTTTCTCTAATATATTCTTGTCTAATATAAAGATCGTAGTGAGATTGGGCTCCAACACATAATTTTTTAATATTTAAAGTCAAAATTTACACCAAGAATAAAGCTGCAAGACCTAAAAATACCAAAAATCCAACAACATCAGTAACAGTTGTTACAAAAACACTTGAAGCTAAAGCTGGATCTATACCAACTTTATTTAGAATTAGAGGTATTATTATTCCTGCAAAACCAGCGGTTACCATATTAAGAATCATAGCAACGGCTAAAACTAATCCAAGATCAAAATTTGAAAACCATAATGCACTTAAAATTCCTAATATAATGGCAAATAAGAGACCATTTAAAAAACTTACAAGAATTTCTCTATTAATAATTCTTTTGTAGTTTAATGGTATTAAATCTCTAGTGGATAGAGATCTTACTGTTATGGTTAAGGTTTGAGTTCCCGCATTTCCTCCCATCGAGGCAACTATTGGCATTAAAATTGCTAATGCTACCATTTCTTCAATTGTTCTATCAAAAATTCCAATTACGATAGAAGCGATTACTGCAGTAATTAAATTGACAAAAAGCCATGAAAAACGGCTTCTTGATGTTTCAATCACACTATCAGTAATATCTTCATCCCCTACACCACCTAATAATCTTATATCCTCACCAGCTTCATCTTTAAAAACCTCAACAATATCATCAGCTGTAATAACACCAATTATACTTCCTTGATCATCTATGACTGGAGCTGAAACAAGATCAAATCTCTCAAATTGATATGCAACTAACTCTCTGTCCATTTCAGCAGAAATCTTGATTAATTCATGAGACTCTAGGTCTTTTATACTTTTGTCTCTTGAGGATCTTATTATGTTAGATAAAGATATGGCAGCAATGGGCTTGAATGAGTTATCAACTAGATAGATTTCATAAAATTCAATTGGTAAATCATCACTATTTCTAAAACTATCTATAGCTTCACCAACATTCATATTTGGTGTTAGAGATACAAAATCAACCGACATAAGTCTACCAGCGCTATCCTCTGGATAATTTAATGATAACTCAAGATCCTTTCTGTCTATATCAGGAATTTTATCAAGAATAAGATTTTTATCACTTTCACCTAAATCTTCGATCACATGAACAGCGTCATCGGTCTCAAGCTCCTGAAGAAACTCAGCAACATGAGTTGGCCCAAGGTAATTTATTACCTCTTCTCTAATGTTTTCTTCTAATTCTGATAAAATTTCAGGATTAAAATCATTTTCTATAAATTCAATAAAATTTTTAATTTCGGTTCTTGGCAACAAGTTAATAATGTCAGCAATATCAGCAGCTGATAAATCTTTTGTAATTTTTATAACTTTAATTCTGTCAGATGAATCAAGTGCATCCATAATTTCAGAAATAATAGAAGGATCAAAAGGTATAAAGTCCTTACGTTTATTATCTAATTTATAATCACTCATAATGATTTCTCTGTAAAAAGTTGGTGCGGCCGAGAAGACTCGAACTTCCACGGGTTTTATCCCACAGCGACCTCAACGCTGCGCGTCTACCAGTTCCGCCACGGCCGCAATATTATTTATCATATAGCCTTATGCAAAAAGAGTTAATATAATAATTTACTTTAAATAGAATTTATCAAAAGAGTTTTTAAAAATAAATAATTATGAATAGAAATGTAATAGAGTTTTTCAATTCAAGTGAATTAGTCGACTATAAAAAAAGTATTGAATTGATGGAAAAAAGAGTTGAGGGCATAAAAGAAGGTAAAGTATCTGAATTACTTTGGTTTTTAGAGCATCCACCTATTTATACTGCTGGAACAAGCTCAAACGATAAAGATTTATTAAATAAAAATTTATTTCCAGTATTTAGAACGAATAGAGGCGGTCAGTTTACTTACCATGGCCCAGGGCAGAGAGTTGCATATGTTATGCTAAATGTTCGAGATAGAGATTATAATGTAAAGTCTTTTATAAGACTTTTAGAGCAATGGATAATGAATTCTTTAGTAGATATTGGTATAAAATCATTTTTAATAAAAGGAAAAGTTGGCATTTGGGTAAATAATGAAGAGAAAATTGCTTCTCTTGGACTACGAATAAGAAAAGGTATAAGTTTTCACGGAATAAGTTTAAATATTAATCCAAATTTAGAACATTTTTCAGGAATAATTCCTTGTGGTAACGAAAATAGCGGAATTACAAGTATAGAAAAAATTGGGTTAAGTATTGAAAAAAAAGAGATAGATAAAATTTTAATATCAAATTTTAAAAAGATTTTTGAAGTAAAAATAACTCCTACTCAAACTCTATCATAACCTCGTCTGTTGCTAAACTATCACCCTCTTTAAAATGAATTTTCTTTATTACCCCAGACATTTCAGATCTAATTATATTTTCCATTTTCATTGCCTCAACAACACATAGCTTATCTCCGTCTTCAACAGACTGACCCTCTTCGATATCAATTGAAACAATTAAGCCCGGCATAGGACATTTTATAATTTTAGTATTTTTAGTTATAGTCTTCTCTATCATGTAAGAGGATAAATCATTAGCAATTTTTGATCTAATTTTAACAACTCCTGACATACCATAGCCTTGAATATGAAAGCCTTTAACGGTTTTAATAATTTGAAAAGTAAAATCAACCTCATCAATTTTAATTTTCATTACTTTGTCACCAATACACCAGTCAGACTCTAATGTAATTACACTTCCATTATATTCGATAACGCTATTTTTTTGAGAATTGTAGGTTTTAAATTCAAATATATCTTTGTTTATATGAGCGAAAAGATTTCTTTCATTGAACTTAGAATTATTTATCAAATCGATATTTTTATTTCTATTTTTAATTTTTAAAAAAGCAAAAATACTTGCTAGTGAAAAATTTAATGAGTCTTCTTTGCCAACCACCTTGGAATTAAAACCATCAGGATACTCTTCGGCAATAAAACCTGTATTAATATCTCCTGAGATAAATTTTTCATTTTTAATAATTGAAGACAGTAAATTTAAATTATTCTGAATTCCTGAAATTTCATAATTATTCAGAGCCTCCTGCATTAATTCACATGCTTTCTCTCTATTTTGGCCATAAGAGCATAGTTTAGAAATCATTGGATCATAAAACATTGAAATTTCTCCTCCCTCATAAACACCGGTATCATTTCTTATATTGTCAATAGAAGTTGGAGGTTTGTAAGTAATTAATCTGCCGGTTGAGGGCATAAAATTTCTTTCAGGATCTTCAGCATAAATTCTAGATTCAATTGCCCAACCATTAAATTTAACATCCTTTTGAGAAATATTTAATTTTTCACCTGCAGCAATTTTTATCATCTCCTCAACCAAATCAAAACCAGTTACTAACTCTGTAACAGGGTGTTCAACTTGAAGTCTTGTATTCATTTCTAAAAAATAAAAATTTCTGTCTTGATCAACTATAAATTCAACTGTTCCTGCGCTTTGATAGCCTACTTTTTTTGCTAATTGAACAGCTTGAGCACCCATTGCTTCTCTTAACTCATTATCAACAAATGGGCTTGGGGACTCCTCAATAATTTTTTGGTTTCTTCTTTGAATTGAACACTCCCTTTCCCCTAAATGAATAACATTTCCATGATTATCAGCAAGAATTTGAATTTCAATATGCCTAGGCTTAACAATAAATTTTTCAATAAACACTCGATCATCACCAAAACTTGATTTAGCTTCATTTATTGAAGAGGTATAAGCATCAGGAATATCGCTTTCATTGAAAGCAATTCTCATTCCCTTACCTCCTCCACCAGCAGATGCTTTAATCATTACAGGAAATCCAACATTTTTTGCAATTTGAATAGCTTCATCAGATGTTTTAATAATATCTTGATATCCTGGAACAGTATTAACCCCAGCTTCAATGGCAAATATTTTAGATTCTATTTTATCACCCATTACCCGAATTGGTTCAGCAGAGGGTCCAATAAAAGTAATATCCTCTTTTTCAAGTCTACTCATAAAAAGATGGTTTTCAGATAAAAAACCATATCCAGGATGTACCGCATCGGCATTAGTCTGTTTACAAGCTGAAATAATTTTATCAATTGATAAATATGACTCTGATGATGGAGCTGGTCCAATATTTACTGCCTCATCAGCAAGCTTTACATGTAATGCTCTCTCATCTGCATCAGAATAAACCGCTACTGTTGGAATAGAAAGTTTTTTACATGAGGATATTATTCTACAGGCAATTTCACCTCTATTCGCAATTAAAATTTTCTTAAACATTTAATTCTCACAAGGGTAGGTTATCGTGTTTCTTCCAAGGATTTGATAATTTCTTATTTCTTAGCATTTTTAAAGCTTTAATAATTCTATTTCTAGAATTATGAGGCATTATAACATCATCTACATACCCTCTTTCAGCGGCAACAAAAGGATTCAAGAAACGATCTTCATAGACTTTCGTATGTTCAGCGATTTTCTTAGTATCATCAAGATCACTTCTATAAATGATTTCAACAGCACCTTTCGCTCCCATGACAGCAATTTCTGCACTCGGCCAAGCATAATTAATATCACCCCTTAAATGTTTTGGTGCCATCACACAATAGGCGCCACCATAAGCTTTTCTTGTTATAATTGTAACCTTAGGAACTGTTGCTTCAGCATATGCATAAAGAAGTTTTGCACCATTTTTAATTAAACCGCCATACTCCTGAGAAGTTCCAGGTAAAAACCCTGGTACATCAACAAATGTAACTAATGGAATTGAGAATGCATCACAAAATCTAACGAATCTTGCAGCTTTTCTACTGGCGTCGGAGTCGAGAACACCCGCTAAATGCATAGGCTGATTACCAATAATTCCTGCAGTAAAGCCATCAAATCTTCCAAAACCAGTAACAATATTTGGAGCAAATTTTTCTTGTATTTCAAAAAAATCATTCTCGTCAATAACTTTTAAAATAAGCTCTTTAATATCGTAAGGAGTATTTGAATTATCTGGAATAAGAGTATCAAGACTATCCTCTACTCTATCAATAGGATCATCAGTATTCTTAATAGGTGCTTCACTAATATTACTTGATGGTAGAAAATCAATTAATTCTCTAATTTGCTCCATCATTTCCAAATCATTTTCATAAGCACCATCAGCCACAGAAGATACTGTTGTATGAATCTCTGAACCGCCAAGTTGCTCAGAGGTTACTTCTTCATTAGTAACTGTTTTTACAACATCAGGTCCAGTAACAAACATATAAGAAGTATCTTTAACCATAAAAATAAAATCTGTTAAGGCTGGTGAATAGACATCTCCACCTGCGCATGGGCCCATAATAATTGAAATTTGAGGAATGACACCAGATGCTAAAACGTTTCTTTGAAACACCTCTGCGTAACCACCTAAAGAATCAATTCCTTCCTGAATTCTTGCTCCACCAGCATCTAAAACACCAATTAAAGGAGCATTATTTTTAAGAGCCATATCTTGAATTTTATTGATTTTTTTTGAATGAGCTAAGGATAATGAACCTCCAAAAACAGTAAAATCCTTTACATAAACAAAAACTGTTCTGCCATTAATTAAGCCTGAGCCAATAACAACACCATCACCAGGTATTTTTTGTTTTTGCATATTGAATTCATGAGAATCATGCTCAACAAACATGTCATATTCCTCAAAAGAATCCTCATCCAAAAGAAGAGAAATTCTCTCACGCGCAGTAAGTTTTCCCTTTTTATGTTGAGAGTCAATTCTTTTTTGACCCCCGCCAAGTTTTGCGTTTAATCTTCTTGCTTCTAATTCTTTAATAATATCGTCCATTAGATCCCTCAATCACCGATAAAAAAATCATTATCTGGCTTTAATGGCAAATTATATTTAACCCAAGTTTCCATCATATGCTCAGGAAGCGGAGCCTCAAAATGTAATATGTCACCATTTAAGTCCTTAAAGTCAACACTATGACTATGAAGATGTAATTTATTAAATTTTATTGTTTTTTGATTTTTATTCCCATATTTTTTATCACCAACTATTGGGAAATTTGACATCGATGCATGTTTTCTTATCTGATGTGTCCTTCCGGTAACAGGTCTAAAAGCTATCCAACATAAATTATCATTAATTTTCAACACTTTATTATATTTAGTTAACGATTTATATTTTTCTTTTTTTTCTTTATCTTCAATAGTTAAATTAATTTCTCCTCTTATTTTTTTTGGTGTACCCTCAGTAATAGCCCAATAAGTCTTAAATATATCCTTATTTTTAAACAAACTTGAGAGATGTGATGCCATTTTTCTACTTAAAGCTATAAGCATTACTCCAGATGTTTCTTTGTCCAGCCTGTGAACAAGTCTTGGGATTATTTTTTTTGATGAGAAAGCAGATAATAACAGACCATCAAGATGCCTTTTTATACCAGTTCCTCCTTGAACAGCTAAATCATAAGGTTTGTTAATTACTAAAAGATCATCATCAATATAGAGTGTATTTTTTTCTATAAAATCTTCTGACCCATAAATCTTTATATCTTTTTTATTTTTAGAAAAAAAACTATTGAGAAAGTCTGAAATTCTTATTGTGTCACCTTCACTTAATCTGTAGCTAGATTTTATCTTTTTCTTATTAACTCTTATAAAACCTTTTCTTAGATATTTTTCTAAATCATTGTGTGATAGGCCGTTAAAATATTGACGAAACCATCTATCAAGTCTGGTATTTGAAAAATCTTCATCAATCTTATGTTCAGTATAATTCTTCATCAGTAAATAAATTTAGCAAGAATAAAGCCAAGGAAAATAAAAATTATGGATAAAATAACTGATAGAGCTATGTAAATAAAAAAATTAAAATACTCACTTGCTAAAAATAAATTCATTGCATCAAGGGAAAATGCTGAAAATGTTGTAAAACTTCCTAAAAAACCAATAACAAAAAACATCTTATAAAAATCTGATGAGCTTGTTGAAAAGAAATAAAAAAGTAACCCCATTAAAAATGATCCAATAATATTGACTAGAAGAGTTGATACATTTGAATTTAATCCAATACTATTAATCAAAATACCAACTAAATACCTTGATAAAGCACCAGTAAAACCACCAAAACCAATTAATAATATCGACATATAAATTCTCTTTTTTTGTGTTAAAACAAAATTTAAACTTTACTATATATTAAATTTTTAACGTTATTAATATTATTATGAAATCAAAATCTATAAATATAAAATGGCTCAAATTTTGTGGTTCAATTGGAAAAATACCAAAAAAAAATAATTACGAAATTTATCATCGTAAGAATATAAAATTAGATGAATATAAAAAAATTTATAATGATGTTGGTAAAAAATATAATTGGTTAGGAAGGTTGAATATAAAAGATAGTGAATTAAAAAAAATTATTCATGACTCAAAAGTCGAAATACACATAATGAAAAAAAATGAAAAAAATATAGGTTTTTTTGAATTAGATTACAGAAATGATTATTTAAAAGAAAAAGAAATTAGAATTGTTCATTTTGGTTTAATTGATGAATATATTGCAAAAGGTTATGGCTTGGAATTAATGAATAATGCTATTACAAGAATATACGATTTAGGGATAAATAAAATTATTTTGCAAACAAACTCTCTTGATAATGATAGAGCGCTTCCTTTTTATGAAAAATATGGTTTTAAAATATTTGCGGAAGAAACTAAGAATATTGTTTATTCAGTTAATTAAATGATAAAAAATATATTAATCACTTCATTTGTAATAATTCTTTCAATAAAAAATATTTATGCGGAAGATAAATTAATTATTTCAGTTGCATCAAGTCTTTATAACGTTAGTAAAGAATTAACTAGAGAGTGGGAAAAAACTAATAGCAAAAAAATAACAACTATAACTGGATCTACCTCTTTACTTGCTAGACAAATAGAAAGAGGACAAAAATCTGATATAATTATAACAGCTAATTACACATGGCTAAAATGGATGATTGATAGAAATTTAATTGAAGAGGGTTCTATCAAGAAAATAGCTAAAAACTCTTTAGTCTTTATTACCGGAATAAATAAAAATATTCATCTAGATATTAATTCATTAAAATTTAATGATGATTTAATCGAACAAATCTCATCATCAAAAATCTCTATACCTCACCCATCATCAGTTCCATTAGGTATTTATTCGAAACAAGCATTAAAATCTCTTGGGGCATGGTCGTTAATTCAAGAAAAACTAGTTTTCACCTCATCAGCTCAATCAAATTTAAAGTTTATTTCTCAAGGTGAGGTAAATATTGGTATATCATATCTTTCTGACGCAATGCTGTCGTCAAAAGTAAAAATAATTTCTTATATTGATAATAAAAAATTCAATTATGATAAACCAACTTACTGGGCAGCGAAAATTAACAGGGGTAACATAAATAACGATTTTAATTTTTTGCAATGGCTAGAAAGCCAAAAAGGTCAGGAGATATTAAAAAATTATGGGTTTGAAACAATTTATTCAGAGGAAAATGATTGACTGATTTTGAATTAAACGCATTGCTCTTAAGTATAAAAATTGGATTAGCATCAACTTTTATTATTTTAATTCCTGGAATTTTGATTGCTTGGATTTTAGCTAAGAAAAACTTTTTAGGTAAAACAATAATCGATGCATTAATACATTTACCATTAGTTATACCCCCTATTGGCATTGGTTATATACTCTTAATTACCTTTGGTAATGAATCTCTTTTGGGAAATTTTTTCTTTGAAAATTTTGGTATAAACTTCTCTTTTTCTTGGATTGGAGCTGCGCTTGCTTGTTCAATAATGTCTTTTCCTCTTCTCGTCAGACCAATTAGAGTTCTAATTGAGGCTCAAGATTCTAACCTGGAGGTTGCTGCAAAAACACTTGGTTCGTCAGATACTAAAATATTTTTTACCATAACACTTCCTCTTGCATATCCTGGTATATTGGCTGGTTTTGTTCTGTCTTTTGCTAGATCGATTGGTGAATTTGGAGCAACAATAGCATTTGTTGGAAATATCCCAGGGGAAACCCAAACTTTACCTCTGGCACTATGGTTATTAATAGAAACTTCGGATAATAATAATGAAATTATAAGGCTAGGAATTATATCAATTTGTTTGGCTTTATCTGCTTTATTAATAGCAACATCTATAGAAAAAACTTTTTTAAATAAATTAAGAAATGGTAAATAAAAAATAATTCGTATTCCTTTGACAATTAGCAAAGAAAAATAATTATAAAATGAATGAGGATAAATAAATGATTAAAAATTTAAAAAGAATAAGTTCTTTTGCCTTTATTGTAATACTAATAATTATTTCTTCTGGTTTGCATGCTGACAATAATAAAACCTTATACAGGGGTAATGGAACCGAACCTGATACTCTAGACCCTCATTTAGCTACAGGGTCGTGGGAAGGGAATGTTATTAATGATCTTTTTATTGGTCTTTACACTAAGGATGAGTATGGGGAGCCAATAAATGGTTCAGCCTTAGATTATAAAAAATCTGTAGATGGTCTTGTGTATAACTTTTATCTTAGAAAAAATCATTTTTGGTCTGACGGTGAAAAAGTAACCGCACATGACTATGTTGAGGGATTTAAAAGAGTTATGAACCCAGAGACAGCTTCTCAATATGCGTCATTGTTATACTTAATTAAAAATGCAAAAGAGATTAATACAGGAAAATTAGATATTAATTCGCTAGGAGTCAGAGCAATAAATGATTATGAATTAGAAATAATCCTAAATTACCCTGCCCCATATCTTATAGAGCTTCTTACTCATTATACAACTTATCCAATCCCTAGACATGTTTTAAATAAATTCGGAAAAGACTGGATTAAGCCGCAAAACATTGAAACCAATGGACCATACACCTTATTTAATTGGAGGCCACACGATAATATTCACTTAAAAAGAAACGATTTATTTTATGATAATAAAAATATTTGGTTTAATGAGGTTATTTTTTATCCAATTGATGATAATGAGGCTGCTTTAAGAAAATTTAGAGCTGGCGAACTAGATACAAATAATGGCTATCCCGAAAATAAATCTCAATGGTTAAAGAAGAATATGCCTAAAAATATTAAACATGATAATATTAGGGTAATTTCATACTTAGTGTTTAATACTGAAACATCACCTTTTAATGATAGAGATATTAGAAAAGCAGTATCATTATCAATCGATAGAGATGTTATTGTTAATAAAATAAGAAACTTCAATGAAACAATTGCATGGTCACTAGTTCCCAAAGGAATAGCTAATTATCAATTCTCAAATATTATTGAAGAACAAAATTTATCTCAAGATGAAAGATATAATTTAGCAAAAAATATTCTTTCTAAAAAAGGTTATTCAAAAAATAACCCTTTTAAATTTACTCTTAAATACAGAAGTGGTGGAGATCAAAAAAAACATATGGTTGCGATTCAATCAATGCTTAGTAAAGCTAATATTTCTGTTAAACTAGAGGCCTCTGAACCAAAAGTTTTATACAATTATCTTAGAACAGGGGATTTTCAAGTTGGAGATGCTGGCTGGATAGCTGATTTTAACGATGCATCAAATTTTTTATTTCTATTCGAGTCATCATCTGGTGGATTAAATTATGGAAGATATTCAAATAATATTTTTGATGATTTAATGTCAAAAGCAAAAAATGAAATCGATGTTTTAGAAAGATCAAAAATTTTAAAGCAAGCTGAAGTAATACTTATGAACGATATGCCATTGGCTCCAATATT
>Ga0222719_10001302_pt1 | contig 24397 bp, 30 predicted proteins | sample C33_34DmetaG_FD_165039 | JGI IMG/M metagenome (GOLD analysis project Ga0222719, IMG submission 165039) | Estuarine water microbial communities from San Francisco Bay, California, United States - C33_34D | ecosystem: Environmental > Aquatic > Marine > Unclassified | place: USA: California...
CTCATTAGATTATAGAAAAGAAGTAGGATCAGATACAAAATGGAGAATGCGAGATCTGATTACAGATCCGTTTCATCAGTTTTTACATCGTAATTACTTTGGTATATTAGTTGCTTGGTCTGTAATCTTATTTGTATTAGGTGGTTTTTATCTAACTATATTCTTACACTTAGCTCCTCTAGTAGTCACTGCGGTAATGTCTAACGTAGTAAACTATATTGGTCACAGTCCAACTTGGTTTGCAAGTTCTAGACGTTATCAACTAAATGATAAGAGCTCTAATAATTGGTTATGGGCATTACCTAGCTGGGGAGAAACGTGGCATAATAATCATCACCGTCATCCTAAAAACTTTAGTTGTGGCGAGAAGTGGTGGGAAATCGATATTAGTGCATATGTGATTAGATTAATTCGTTATCAATAAATGAATATAAATGATAGAAAATTATTAGGCTACTATACAGTTAATGGAATAGAATTTGAATCAAAGATTCAAGCTGCATTTTACGCAATAAGAACTAAATCTCCATTTAAATCAATTCAATGGCATTTCAATGATGAGATCTTCTCTCGCCATAATTGGTCTATAGAGCCAACTAGTTCTTTAGATGAACTATACGATAGACGTTCTAAAGATATACGTCAAAAATATGATTATGTGATATTAAGCTATAGCGGAGGTGCAGATAGCCATAATATATTATGCAGTTTTGTCAGACAAGGATTACATATTGATGAGATTATTGTCAATAATATGGACAAAGCTAATAGCAAATTTACTGATATAAATTCTAATAATATTGATCCTAAAAATGCCGCAGCCGAATATCATCTTCAAACTCTTCCTAGACTAAAAGAATTAGCACCTTATATACCAAAAACAAAAATAACTGTATGCGATCTGAGCGATCATCTATTTGATTATATGAATAATGCTAAAGATGCAAGTTGGGTATTAACTCGTAAGGAAGGTCTAAATCCTGCTAATGTAACTAGATTTAATTATCTACATTTTAATGATGTTAGAAAACAATTTGATAAGAGTAAATCAATTGTTCTTTTGCTAGGCGTTGACAAACCAAGAGTTTATATAAAAGACAACTATATGCATATTAGATTTGCTGACAGAGCTGCTAATATCATACCTGTACCAGAGCACTTAGATGATTATGATAATACTACCGTTGATTTTTTTTATTGGAGTCCGTATAGCTTAGATATACTTACTAAACAAGTTCATGTAATAAAGCGTTGGCTCAAATCCCATCCAGAATTTATAGATTTATTTGAGCCAAATAAAATGTCTACTGATATGAGAATATATCGATGGTATCATGAAAGATTACTTAGAACTGTAGTATATTCGACATGGGATAATAATTGGTATCAAGCAGACAAAGCTATTAAAGATTGGACAAGTGAATTTGATCAATGGTTTGAAGATGGATATCAAGAAACTTCAGCCTATAAAATATGGCTAGAAGGAATTGATTATATAAAAGATACTCTTTATCCATTTACAAATGAAAATAATGGTGATTTAGATGGATTAAAAATAATAGGTAAAAATTATAAAGTATGTAAATTCAATGATTCTCAATTCTAAATATCCTATTATATGTTCTGGTATGAATGGGGTAAGCGATTTAAAACTTGCTTTAGCGTGTGCTAAAGCAGGAATAACTCCAAGTTTTGTTCCGTATTCTCATTCATCTTTTAATTCTTTTTTTACAGATTATAGTGAATATAGAAAACAAACAGACGTAATACCCTTTGTTTGTCTTGGAATAAAAGAATTACTACATGATAAGTTATACCATAATTGGTTGCCTAGAGGCATAGATTTAGTAGAAATAATTGAATCTAATAATTTAGATAATCAAACTAAAGATATGATAAATGAGCTAAGAGACATTGGTATGTTTATTAGCTTAAAAATATTAGCTACTAATGAAATAGAAGAATATATTGATGTTATTGATATGGTTACTATTAAAGGGCCAGAAGGAGCTGGCCGCGGAGATGAAAATATAAACTTATTAGATGAGACAAAAAGGTTAAAAAGAAAACATCCAGAACTTAAAATTATAGCTTCTGGTGGTATAAAAGATAAAAATGATATTAAAAATTTAATTAAATCTGGAGCAGATGCTGTTAGCATTGGAACTATGTTTGCTTTATCAGAAGAATCTAGTATTCCTTCAGATGTAAAATTGAAAATAATAAAAACTAAATCATTGAGCAGACTAACTAAAGGCGCTATGAATAAAGGTATTATATTCGATCAAATTGAAACAGATGATTTCAATAATACTAAAAGCAATAATATTGGAATATCAACGGGAAAATCTGGTCATGTAAATATGGGTGAAGCTGTAAAATATATAAATGTAATAGAATCAGTAGAGACTATTGTATCAAAATTATGTAAGGAAAAAAATGAGTGAAGTGAAATTTTCAGAATCACAACCAAGGACTATTGCTAAAGTTATTTCGTGGAGAGTTCTATTAACCATTAGTCATATTACCAATGCGTTGATTGCAACTGGCAGTTTAATCATGGGGTTAAAAATTGCAGGTCTTGCAACTATTATCAATAGCATATTGTATTGGAGTCATGAGAGAGCATGGAATATATTTCAATGGAACCGAAAACAAAAGCAAGAAAAATATAGCGAAGGTCAACCACGTACTATCTCTAAGATGTTAACTTGGAGAGTATTAATAACAGCAAGTAATTTTCTAATCCCATATATTATGACAGGATCTTGGGGATCTGCTGTCATTTTTGCTGGTCTTGCTACTGCAGTAAATATGTTTTTATTTTGGAGCCATGATAGAGTTTGGAATATTGTAAAATGGGGAAAAAGATTAATACAACAGGAATAGCAACTGATTGGCAGTGGGAATTCAAAGATGATATATTTAGTCTATGGATTCAACCAGCAACTCATAGATTAAATTTTAGAGAAGCTTGCATTTATAGAGCTAAAGAATTGTATGAATCTTTAAAAAATCCAGTAATAAGCTTTAGCGGTGGATTAGACAGTCAACTAGTACTTCATTCTTTTTATGAGCAAGGATATAAGATTGATTGCATCTTTAGACATTTTGTTAATTATAATGATAACGAATTAGAAAATATTAAAATATTACAGAAACGATATGGATTTAAAATTAATATAATTGAGATGAATCCATATGAATATAGAGATGATATTTTAGCGGAATACGAAGAGACAGATATTCCTCCCAATCAATTATTATACAAGAAGTTTTACTCTCTTTTACCAGATGATTTAGATATAATTCAAGGCTTTGATGGACCTAATGTGTATCAATCTAAAAATGAATTATATTATATTGAAACGACAAATTCATATGAATTCTCGAGACGTAGAGCAATTAATATTTTGAATAGAAGAGGCAAATTTGTTTCGTTTGAAAAAAATAGTAATTTACTTTTATCAACACTTAGCGAAGAAATATACCAAATTTTTTGCAAAACATTTAATTATTTTTTACATAATCAAGTTGAAGGTATAAAAGTAATTGATTTTTGGGATACTTATGTCAAACCATTTGTTTATTATAAACACTGGAAAAATGAATTAATTTATTTTCCTAAATATCAAGGGCCAGAAAAAATCGATTGGATAATGAATGGACCTAAACAACAGTATAAAAAAAATATGATAACAATACCATTACCATATTTAAATGAAGTATTAATAGGCAATGATACAATTAAATTTCAACAAAATGTAATATGATATTCACTAGTGAAATGAATTATGCCTATACATGGCAATACGGTAATGGAGAAATAAATGGAAGGCAGACTAATGAGCTTCTTCCTCTTAAAACTTTTCATGGAAAATTAGATCGGCCGTTAAAAAGTTTTAAAGAAGAGTTATGCCTTGCTGCTAAAAGTACAGTTGATCATTATCCAGGATTAAAGCCTTGCTTATTTTTTAGTGGAGGTGTTGATAGTGAAGTGATGCTGAGATCTTATCTTGAATCTGGAATAAAACCTGAAATTTATATTGTTAGATATGAAAATGACTATAACATATATGATGTAAGTTATGCAATTGCCATATGTTCTTCTTTAAATTTAGACTATCATCTTATCGATTTCAATCTCACTAAGTTTTATGAGAATGATGCAGAAGCAATTGCTGATCAGGCACAAGTCGATCGACCTAGAATGTTACCTCATCTAAAATTTACTGAAGCGGCTGATGGCTTAATTATTGTTGGCAATGGTGATGTAATATATTTTAGGCAAGATGGAGATTATACAAAAAAAGGAGTTTGGCTAGCTAAAGATTCTGAACATGATATAGCGTGTGATAAGTATAATATTCTTCATGACCGTCCAGCAATATATCAATGGTGGAGATGGACTCCTGGCTTAGTTTTATCTTATACTAAAATGAAATGGTTTAAACAATTAGTCAATGATGAATTTCCAGGAAAACTTGGAATCAATTCATCTAAAATTATTGGATATAGAGAATCATATCCAGATCTTCTTTTTAGAAAGAAAAGCACTGGCTTTGATAAGATAGACCATATTGTCAATGAGTTTGAGAATTACTTAGAAAAAAAATTTAATGGCTTAGTCTATAGACAAGAAGTCATTCGAACATTAGATGAGTTAGATAAAGAAATATTATAAAAATGAGAAAAAAGATTGTTAACTCATAATAGGGTATTCAACATTGTATTTTTTACAATGTTCTATAGTCGCTTCAATATATTCATCAGTTCTATCTGATTTATCTTCAAAAAGTTGAGAAGAAATAAACTTATAATTGTTTAATGGTACTTGATGTATGTTATGAATGTTGAATCCTCCCCAATAAGGAAGATGTTCATCACAAAAATAATTTAGATAATTATCAGTAAAAAGATTCCAGTCTATTAAATCTTTCCAATGTTTTAGTTCTGAATATTCTTCAATCAAATTAAAATCTGGTTTTGGAAACTCCATCCAAACATATCGATCTTCTCTATGTTTACTGGCAAAATGCCCTTTACTTCCTAACAAATCGATTTCTCTATACAGTTCAAAATCCCAAGGGAACATATGAATTTGGCGGTAGCATCGATCTTTTAAAAAATTTTGGGCAAATACTATAGCTTCATAACATTTTTTTAAATGATATGGTTCACTATAACATGTCTCATAATAATTTCTTTTTACAGCAGGATACGCCGGTCCTGTAGAATAAAATCTAAAACCAGAATCTATAACGTTTCCATTTAATCCATATGTTCGATAAAAAGATAATTCGTTTTGAACATGTGGAGGCAATCTTTCTTTTTCTGGAAATTGAATGTCTTTATTATGTTTAGTACTATCAAAGTGGAGATCTATTCTGTCTACAGGAGACCATTGGATTACTACAGTCGTTTTTTTATCAATATAATTTTGATTTGTGAGTAAAGCATTAATAGGCCAATCATTTCCTGCGCCATTAATGGCTAATGATTTTACTTTACATCTAGTAATCTTACTAATAATATCTTGAAAGGAATGGTCGTCTAACTGATCTTCATTACCATGCAATCTTGTATTTAGATAGCTAGGATTAAAAAAACTACCGCCTATCAATAATATATTTTTCAAAGCAACCTCTCATCCATTTCATATACATCAGGTATGTGTGTACCTTCTTTCATGAATTGTGATTCATGACCTATCATATACGTTTGTGTATTTCTGAAAAAAGCATTATTTAATTCATTCAAGTATTTCTTGTTTATTTTCTTTAATAATGCTTGAAAGTCAGAATCTATCATCTGTCTTAATCTACTACTTCCGTGTAACTCATAAAACCAATGATCAAAATTAATACGTGTAAAATTAAGATATGATTTATAAGCTTGGAATACATCTCTTCCTTTGAGCATAGGATAGATACAATCCACACTTGCACGATGATGTAGTGAGAATCTATACTCACTTAGATTCCATTTCCAATCTGCTCTAGAATCAGCCATCGTCTCTCTAGCAAAACTGTTTGCAGGGTCGTGTAACCACTTAGCTAGAATATGACATTGCTTAATCATTAATTCTGGAAGATCAGGCGTAAAATAAAATAATACCGTTTCAATATTCTGGTGTTGTTCTTGTGTTGCTATATGGCTTGCAACTTGACATACACCGTCTTGAATTACATTAAATATATTTCCATTCGGGCCACGAACAAGTGTTGGTTTATCAAGACCAAATACCCTGGCTATCTTTTTTCCAGATTCGGCTAGGTTCTTAATATGATGTAATTTATCAAAGCTATATCTACATCCCGTCGGATGAATAAAATAACCACCACTTAGCATCCAATCATCAGTCTTATACTCAAGCATCTGATTAAAATAATCATTGACAGTAACTTTTACTTTTGGGTAGTTTCGTTTAATCTCATCTGCAAAAGGTAATTGAGCAAACTTAGTTTCACTAATTGTATTTGATGCATCAACTACTTTATCATTCCAATTCCAGTTTGACAATCCACTTAATGGTGCAGCAAAAACGATTTCATCGATATGAATACCATTCTTTAAAAAACTATATACGACATTTGTGCTATCAGAACCGCCGGATGCTAATACAACAACGTAATCGTATTCATCTCGTATTTGTTTTGCTCTATTTTTATAGAGTTCTAGAATATCTTTTTCAGGCTCTATCTTCCAATTGTATGAATCTAAAACTTCTTTATTGAAGTTCCAATTAACGTCGGAAACGGTTTCATTTGCATAAAGTATAGCTTCAAGTTTACCATAAAACTTTTTATCTTTTACTTTATAAAAGCCTAATTTGTCATTTGGTAATTTTATTAACATAATCCAGAAACAATATCAAGTTTAAGATCTCTTATTGCATCCATAGCTTTTTCTTTTCTATTAAAAAAATATTGCACTGGATTTTCTAAAAGAAATTTATCTTGCATATTGTGATAATATTCGAATGCATATTTTAAATATGCATTTTCGTCATTTGACATAGGTCTATTAAGAGTTTCTGAATAAACCTTTGTTGAATTTTTAGTATTGTAAGTTAAATCATAGAATGATAATATGCTATCAGAATTATCTTTGATTATTTTCTTATAAGGTATAGTATTTACTTGAGCAAATCCAAACGGTTCTTTAATAAGATTTAAAGCATCAGTTAATGATGCATATTGCAATAACAATAATGTGCTATAATAAAAGACGATATCAGCATATTCTGGTTCAAATCTTCTTTCAAATACAAAAGAAAAATCTTCGTCATCACCGTACATTTGTTTTATTTTTTTATTAATTAATAGCTTTAGTCTATTTTTTAATCTATACCATAGACTTAAAGGTATTGCTATATCTTTTTCTGATGTAAGTACAACTTTGTTTACTTGCATCATCATACTCATTAATTTTTCTTCAGGAGTATAAACAGTAATAGCTAGAGTTCTACATTTAGGAAAATACTTTTTATATAAAGGTAAGTTTGTATAATCGTGAGACCACGTAACTATTCTTTTAGGTTCTTTATATTCTTCTGATATTAGTTTTATATAATGTTCGGCTCTTTGTTCATCAGAAGTAAATAATTTATTTTCTTCTGGACTAGATCCGAATGATATGCTATCTTTACCTTCACGTTTTCCATTATCTAATATATGAAAACTACCATTTTGATTTATTGGTAAACTAGAAATATCACCTGACACAATGCGATTCATTAAGGCAGTAATAAAGTTACCACCTGAACCAGGTGCAAATGTCACAAATACATGATCTAAATCAAACATTTATTTTTATTCAGTTCCAGTTGTGAAAGTAATACCGTTTTCTTCCATGTAAGCCCGGGATACATTAAGTACGTTATTAATCACCGTATCATCTGAAATAAAAGCATCATAATCTTCTCTGCTATTCCATATAGTGGTTTTTGTTAATGTTAAACTATCTTCACTTATATCAGTTTCGATGTTTACTACATTAAGATGATGGGTATTAAATATATAAGCCCAAGTTTCTGCTGCTACGTTTTGATTAGTCCAAAATTCTACGCTAGTTGAAGGCCTTGTTTGTGTTTTTACGATCTTAAACATTTTTTTCTCCTGAAAAAATAGCTATTAACTATTTATTCTTCTAATTAATATTTTATCTACTACATCATTATTACCACTAGCAGTGATAATATAATCAAGCTCTTTTGTTATTACTTCATAATTTCCAATAATATCTAAAAACGGAGTTAAGAATGCACCAAGTCCAGCTCTTGCAATAGCCTGTCCAGCACAGGCATGCGGACCAGCTCCAAAGGGTCTGCTTTTCGCAACATTACGATATAAGTTAAATTCATTTGGATTTTCAAAAACAATAGGATCTCTCATTGCTCCATCTAGACATACAGCAACCTGATCGTCAACTTGTAAATCTATTCCTCTTATAGTAATAGGTTGTGCCACTGTTCTTTTGAATTTACCGGTTGTTGCATTAAACCTGAGTTCCTCATCGATTGCCGCAGACTCTAATGATCGATCATTTAAAACATCTTGAAGAACTCTTTCGTGATATAAGTTTAAAACTAAAAATTGCATTGCGCTTATCATTGAATAGCAACCAGAAATTGCTGGTCCGCTAAACAACGATACTGGCGTTTTATCTTTTGCTTTTTGCAAAAACTCTTGGTATATTCCATCGCCTTCTGGTTCAGTTTTATTTTTTAATATATTATCTAATATTGACCTGAACTCGTCGTATGATTCATTATTAGAGTTATATAATACAGTTCTATCTGAGTTTAATTGTATATCAAAAATAAGTTCAGTTATATACTCTTTACTTATTTTTGGTAGGTTTAATACTTCGGCTGTCATGTAAGATGCAATATAGCGAATGTCATATGCAATATCAAAGACCTGATCTTTTTTATATTCACTAAGAAGCTCAATTGTTTTTTCTCTTATTGAGTCGTTGACTGCCTCTATTCGACTCTTACTATACGCATCCTTTACTACGCTTCTATAGAAAGAATGTGTTTTTCCATCGCTTGCACCAGGTGTCATACCAAAACGGTATGGTTGATCTTTAATTAAGTTACCTTTACCTGATATGAATATGTCAGGTTTCGAAAGTATAAAAGCCACATCTTCATATCGAGTAAATACATACATCTTGTATGTTTCACTCCAATAAGCTTTTTCTAAATCTCTTATTTTATCGTAGTATGTGAATTTATTTTTTAACCATTCTTTATTAAATGGATCATAAAGTTCTTGTGACATCTGCCACCTCATCATTTATAAAAACATTGTCCCCGTTTACACGGCGAATCAAATTAGCTTGATGACCGTCTTTTCCTCGTATAAACCCTTTCCAATTAGATGCAGCAGAAAACTGTTTATCAGAATTTATCCACTTTTGAAAAGCTAAAGTTATTCCACCGTTTGCATGTTCAAACTTTTGTGAACTATGGTAATCACCATTATTTAATTTTGAAAAAGTATTACCCCATCTAGAAGAAACTCCAAAAAACGATTTTTCGCCTTGATTTCCACCGGCAAGATCGACGATTATAACTTCCATGTCTGGATGTGAATGTTCTAATATTTCTAATTTAGGATACTGCAAATAAAATTCTACTTGATACGCACCTTTTTTAAATATGCATATTGCTGCAGCATCATCACTCTGAATTACTTCTGACTCATGAGGGACAAGTATCGGCATTCTTGCTACTGTCATATACCATTCTACAAATTCTTCAAGAGTGTCCCATGTATCTGGTATGACTAAATCTTTGTAGATATCTTCTACCCGATATTTTTTGACTATTTTTTCCATATATAATATGTATATGGAGATTTTATGAATATTGGTGAATACTTTGAACATGTGTGGCAACCTAATATCGATAAGTACAAGTACTCTGGTTGGCAATTACTTCAGAAAGTACATTTAGGACAGAAGATACTTGATGTTGGATGCGGTTATCATCCGTTCAAGTCGTATCTTAAAGACAGCATTGTAGGAATCGATCCTTATAACAATGCAGCAGATATCCGTGTAAGCATAGAAGATTATCAGACAGATGAGTTGTTTGATGCTGTGTTCTGCCTAGGTTCTATTAACTTTGGAGATGAAGCAATGATCTTACGCCAAATTGATAAAGTGTTGTCGATCACTAAACCTGAAGGTATGATCTATTGGCGTCAGAATCCTGGGATGAAAGATCATGGCAATGAAGAGTGCAAGACGATCGATTTCTTTAACTGGTCGTTTGAGAAGAACTTAGAGTATGCCAAGATCTTTGGCTTCAAAGTTCAGATGTTAGCATGGGATACAGACAACAGGATCTACTCTGAATGGAAGCGATAGCGCTATTACTCGGTACATTATACGGGTTTCTCTTTGGTATCATACCTGTCGCAGGAGCAACGACAGCTCTGATTACCGTCTTTGCTTTTGTCGGTTACTTTCAAGATCCGTACTTACTTGTCATATTCACGACAGCGATTGTTGTTGCGTCAAGTATAGGTGACAGCTTCTCGAGCATCGTGATGAACATACCTGGAGCAGGAGGAAGCGCTGCATCTATTGTTGACGGGTATCCTATGACAAAGCGAGGAGAAGGTGCACGTGCTCTTGGTGCTGCATTATCAACATCAACAGTAAACGGTCTGATATGGGGTGCACTTGTATTCTTCTTTTTGCCTTACTATTCAAACATCGTATTAAGCTTTGGCATTCCTGAGATGCTTAGCTTTATTGTTCTTGCATTCATCTCTATTGTGTTTATCACAAACCAGTATTGGTTTAGAGGTATCATTGCTCTCGCATTTGGCGTCTTACTCGGTCTAGTAGGTCAAAACCCCATCACAGGAGATGAGCGATTTACACTCGGATGGACATACTTAGGAGATGGCATTCAGCTGATACCTGTGATGGCAGGCGTGTTGGCGTTTCCTGAGTTGTTTGAATCGTTAATGAAACATAATAAGCCTTTAAGTATCGTCAATGAGTCACGATGGACACAGATATGGCAAGGATTTAAAGACTCATGGAGGCATCGATGGGATGGCCTACGTGGTGGCTTTATCGGAGCGGTGATCGGTGCAGTACCGGGTGTCGGCGGTAACATTGCAGATTGGTTAGCCTATGGTCAAACTGTTGCTTTAAGTAAAGGCGAGGAGTTTGGCAACGGCAATGTCAAAGGTGTAATTGGCTGCGAAGGTGCAAATAACGCTCAGAAGGCAACAAGCTACGTGCCTACTATTCTGTTTGGAATTCCTGGTGCACCGTTTGAAGTCGTATTGATGAGTCTATTCATGTTAGTAGGTTTAGAGCTAGGTACACCTGAGTTACTTGTCGATATGTCGTTCATCAACTCGATCACCGCAAGTTACATGTGGGCAATGGCATTGAGTTTTATCATAGGACTGTTCTTTATACGATACGCGATCGAGGTCACAAAGCTAAAGTTCTCATACTACTTCTGGCCAATCATGGCATTACTAGTATGGTCGTCTGTGCAGTACACAGGCATGTGGATGGACTACATGTTCTTTGCGATGATGTGTTGCTTAGGTTTGTTAATGAAAAAACTTAAGCTAAGTCGAGCTGCGTTCATCATTGGGTTTGTTCTTGCTGACAAACTAGAGTCAACGTCGATTCAGTTCTTGTCGATATATAACATATATGAGTTGTTTTTGCGTCCTATATCAATCACACTATGGTTGCTGATCATTTGTGGTATAATATACGGAGTATTCTTTAATCGTTCAAAGGTGAACTATGTTTAGATCATCCATCGCATCACTCTTACTCTTGTTTGCTACGGCAGCAAGTGCAGACTATACCGTGATTGTCCCACAAAAAGTTGGTGGTGGTACTGACGTCTGGGCTCGAATCGTAGCAAAAGAGCTTGAGCAAAAATTAGGCGAGCGTATCGTCATTCGTAATATTCCTGGAATCAACGATGTCCCAGGCTTTAACGAGTTTCATAACAAACTACGTAAAGACCCAAAGACCATTATGGTTGCACATGGAGGTAATGCAGAGAGCTTCCTCACACAAAAGGTTGACTACAACTATTTTGAATATGAACCTATCGGCCTGATGAATCTTACGATTGTTGTCGGTAAACGCAATGATGTAGATCTGACTAAAGGTATCAAGTTTGCAGCAGGTTCGGGCATGAACCCTGACGTTATGGCTATCACACTCTTGATGTGTGAACCTGGTAAAACGATGCAAGAGTACTTGCAATGCTACAGAGACAAGATCACCTACGTCAAAGGTATGGGCGGTGGTGAGCGTCGTATGGCTTACTTGCGTGGTGAGCTTAATGTGACTCGTGAGTCAACCGCAGCTTACTTTAAGCACTCACGTAAGGTACCACAGAATCAAGATTGGTTCTCGCACGGTGTACTTGACATTACGAGCGGACATGTGAAAGGTGACTCAAACTTTGAAGGTATCTCGTTTCAAGAAGTATATGAGAAGAAGTGGGGCAAGAAACCAAGAGGTGAGTTTTATAATGCATACTTACTAGTGAAAATGTATCGCGATGCCCTGCAGAAATCTTTATGGATGGATAAGGGCAATATTAATGCACAAAAAGTATCGTCTGCTCTTCAAGCTGTGGTTGACGACAAAGAAGCTTTAGATCGAATCTATCAAAAGACTGGTAAGTATGAGTGGATCATCGGTAAAGATGTAGACAAGGTAACTGCTGCTTTACAGAAACTTACTACGCCCAAAGCTCTTGAAAATTTGCTATGGTTTTTGTCAAATGGAGTGGGTCAGAAGACAAAATGATACATCACAATGGATATTATAAAATTGGTGATGAAATAATCAATAATAAGTTTTATGCTTTGATTAAAGGATCAAAAATGAATATTGATCCGGAATGGTGGTTTTATGATGAAGTATACGATAAAGCGTGTGATAACTTTAGATCCTATGATATATCGTTAAAAGAAATATATCGACAACGAGCACAACAACTTAGAGACAAGTACGATTATTTGATTTTAAATTATTCAGGAGGTTCTGATAGTCACAACGTCCTTTGTACATTTTTAGAATTTAATATCAAGCTTGATATGGTTTATATCCAATGGCCAATGTCATTGATGGATAAAGGCCTATATACACCAAATGTACATGATACAAGTAATTTTAATTACCATAGTGAATGGGATTTTGTTTTAAAAAAAGATTTAGAATGGCTAAGTAAAAAATATCCAGAAATAAAAATAGAAATAGGAGACTGGGTAGAAAATGTAAAGGAATCTTATTACGATGATGACTTGCTTTTAAATAATGTAACAAATTTACCAAGTATTAGTAGAGCACAAAAACAGAATACCTTTAGTAAAACTGAAACAAAACTATCAAATATGGGTTTAAAGGTGGGGTCGGTATATGGCGTAGATAAACCAGTATTTGGAATGAAAAACAATAAAGCATATTTCAAGCTGCCAGATTCTACGTGTATGGCTCAGCCAAATCCAGATAATCCAAATGGTTTGGAGTATTTTTATTTTACTCCAGATATGCCTGAAATTTTAATTGTCCAGGCTTATAACCTATTTGAATATCATAAAAAATCTAATGACAAATCTTTTGTAAGAGGCTTTGTGTTTAATCATAAGGATTTTGGTTGGTATTCAGACTTTCATGATAGAGCTGAAACACACAAACTTGTTTGTTATCCTTATTGGACTTTTGATAGATTTCAAGCAGATAAACCTTGGGTTTATACAACTCTTGGAAATCTTCCAATGGGAGTTAGATCATGGGATAATATTTTGTATAAAGGTTTAACTAACTTTTCTAGGGTTCAAAAAAAATGGGAATACATTTGGAAGTCTTATATGCCTCTTATTGATGAAAGATTCTTTTTTCCAAACATAAAAGATACAATTTCTCCAATATTTACTAAATGGCATCAAATTAAATTTAATTAAAAAAATGATACATCACAATGGATATTATAAAATTGGTGATGAAATAATCAATAATAAGTTTTATGCTTTGATTAAAGGATCAAAGGAAAAAACAGATCCAAAATGGTGGTTTTATGATGAAGTATACGATAAAGCGTGTGATAACTTTAGAGCATATGATATATCGTTAAAAGAGATTTATCGGCAGCGGGCTCAGCAGCTTAGAGACAAATATGATTATTTAATTCTTAATTATTCCGGTGGATCCGACAGCCATAATATACTTTGTACATTTTTAGAGTTTAATATTAAACTTGATATGGTCTATGTTCAATGGCCTATGTCATTAGTAGACAAAGGTTTATATACACCAAATGTACATGATACTACAAATTTTAATTTTCATAGCGAGTGGGATTTTGTAATTAAAAAAGATCTGGAATGGTTAAGTAAAAACCATCCAGAGATTAAAATAGAGATCGGTGATTGGGTTAAAAATGTAAAGGAATCATATTATGATGATGACTTATTATTGAACAATGTAACAAATTTGCCAAGCATCGCAAGAGCACAAAAGCAAAATACATTTAGTAAAACTGAAGGCAAATTATCAAATCTTGGCCTTAAAGTTGGTTCAATATATGGAGTAGATAAACCAATATTTGGATATAAAAATGATAAGGGATATTTTAGTTTGCCTGATAACGGATGTATGGCACAACCTAATCCAGAAAATCCAAATGGTTTAGAATATTTTTATTTTACTCCGGATATGCCTGAAATACTTATTCTCCAGTGCTATCATTTATTAAAGCATAAACAGAACCCAATTAATAAAAAAAATTCAAGAAAATTATTACTTCAATATAATGATTTCCATATAAAATATCATGAAGCGTGCGAAACCCATAAATTAGTATGTTATCCATATTGGGATTTCAGCCGGTTTCAAGCAGATAAACCTTGGTTTTATAGCGCAATAGGAAACTTGCCAATGGGTGTAAGATCTTGGGATAATATTTTAGTAAATGGTTTAAATAATTTTAATAGGATACAAAACAAATGGGAATATATTTGGAAATCATATTTACCATTAATTAATGAAAAATTTTTATTATCTAATAATAAAGACACAATAGCCTCTTTATATACTAAATGGCACGAAATTAAATTTAATTAGAAAATTAGTACTTTTGACATATTTACATTCCCATTTGACCAGAGTATAATAACACTTACACTGTTAAAAAGGAGTATGTTATGTCTCACATGGTCGAAACGATGGCTTACGCTGGTGAAGTTCCTTGGCATGGTCTCGGTGAAAAGGTCTCCAACGATCTGACCCCCAAGCAGATGATGAAAAAGGCTCAGGTTGACTGGGAAGTCCTAGAAGTTGAGTCGTTCATTGAATTCAATGGTAAGAAGACCCCCACTGGTGACAAGTCTTTAGTTCGCTCTACCGACGGTAAGGTATTGACTAACACTGGTCCTGGCTGGAAACCTGTCCAGAACGAGCAAGCTTTCGAGTTCTTTGCGGAGTACGTCTATGCTGGTGACATGGAGATGCACACCGCTGGTTCTCTCAAAGACGGTAAGATGGTATGGGCACTTGCCAAAGTCAAAGAGTCGTTCGAGCTCTTCAAAGGCGACGAGGTTGAGTCGTACCTCTTGTTTTCAAATCCTCACGAGTATGGCAAATCGATCGACGTTCGATTCACGCCGATTCGTGTCGTGTGTAACAACACTCTGACTCTTGCCCTTGAAGGTGCAGCACAGAAAGGTGTTCGTGTCGGTCACCGCTCTGAGTTCAACCCAGACATGGTCAAGCAACAACTCGGAATCGCTCACGAAAAGTTTGCCAAGTACAAAGAGATGGCTGAGTTCTTGGGAAGCAAGCAGTTCACCATGAAGTCTCTCATCGAGTACTACAATACTGTGTTCCCACGTACGTCTGACAAGCGTGTCCAAGACAAAGAGCTCTCGGTCGGTACGCTGTCGCGGAATGCTCTTCAGTGTCTGCAAGTCCTCGAGACTCAACCAGGAGCCGAGTTTGCTAAGGGTTCTTGGTGGCAAGCCTTCAACTCTGTGACCTTCGCCACAGACCACCTGCAAGGTCGTAGCCAAGAGTCTCGGCTGTACAACAGCTGGTACGGTTACAACCAGAACCGTAAGCGTCAGGCTCTGAACCTGGCTGTTGAGATGGCTGAAGCATAGAGTAATACCAAAGTATACACCTCCGGGTGTATACTTTTCAAATGAATACTTTTGACATATTTACTTTTCTGATAGATCGTGGTATGATATACCTAACGATTGAGAAAGGATATGAACATGAGTGATTTAGAAATCGAATTTCCCCAGCTGATCGAAGAGATTAAATATCTCAACAAAGCCTACGGCTGGAGCGGTCTTCGCGATGCTCTTCGATTCATCGAAGAACACTCAACACACTACGATTACCTCGCTCAAGAATTCAAGGAGTTTGTTTATGGAAACTAAAGTTCGTAACTCTACTGCCTACGCTGTAACTCTCAACTTGTTTGACGAGTATGACATGATGTGGCTAAAGCAAGCTCGTGACTCGATGCGCAAAACAAACAAGAGTCTTCGTAAGATCGGTAAAACTCCTATGCGAATCCGCTTGGCTCTTCGTGATCCTATTCACAAAGAGGCAGTGACTAACCGCTGGACTCTTGAGGAGGGTGTGCGAGGTTACGACTTTGGTGGTAACGTTGTAGGTGGCATTAAAAATGCTCGTAAAGCCGACGTCTATATCTATGAACGTCGCAATTGATTAGTCTTATTATGTACGGGCAGGGGCGGGCAATCCGCCCCTTTTTATTTTAAAAAACATATAAATAGTAAAGGATTTTCATGGAGATAATATGGCTCAGCAGGGATTTGTATACGAAGAGAATGCGACTAAGTTTCTTAAGAAGTTTGGTCTGTCTGACGGCATAACTGCCGGCGCTTCTCATACAAGACCAGATCTCATGCTAACAGTAGGAGGTCAAGAAGCAGGATGCGAGTTGAAGATATCTCCTACAGCTGGTGGAAGCTTAGTGATAAAGGCATATGCTAACAGGGCTCCTCACTGGAGATTTGGTGAGATCGATCATGATGAGACAGAGAAGATCTTCTTACGAGACCTTGCAGAGAGATCTGGAGTACTTCGAAGAATCAATGAGAAGTGGAACATGCCAGTCTTTAATGTCTCAGATAGAGATGCGAACTGGGAAAAAGGAATGCTCAACATCCCTCTCAGAGAAAGATATGAGATGGACTTAAAGACGTGCCCAGACATTAAGATGGACCTGCCTGCTAAGTCCATGAGTGACTACTACAACTTGAAAGATACGTATTACATCAACGTTGGTACACACGGATTTTACTTGTTAGGAACTAAAGATCCTCTTGGGTTGAACAAGTCTCTAGCAGCATTGAATAAACCACTGATACCGAAGTTTGAAGACAAGTGCGGTATCGTTGCGAGAGTTCGATGCCAATCAAAGGGAGTGACAAAGGCAGACGCTGAAGAGAAGTCTAAGAGAAGGATCGGTGCTCAAGGTTATCAGTTCACGTTTACGATCGAGTTTAGATTACCGAAAAATACGACACCGTATAACATCGCTCCTATTGATGGAAAGTCTGTCTCAATATTAACACAGAAAGCTGATTACAGCTGCTTATTAAAGGCATAATCATGGCACAGTTTAGTACAGATAGAAACGCATTCTTAAATAACAACAAAGACGTCTATGAGGTCGTCATGACTTCTGGACTTGCAGGTCCTTCTGTCTATGTACCTGCTGGAAACTTAAACGCCGCGACTGATGCATTTGGTCGACTTCGCACAAGCCAACCTTTTACACTCTTTGATTCATCGTTTCGTTATGCTGATAGCGAACGTAGATGGAACACTGCGGTATCTGGTTCTGCAACATATACTTTTAATGCGGATCAGGGACTCATGGATCTTGACGTCACTGACGCTGATGGTGATGAGATCATAAGACAAACCGACCGTGTGTTTGCTTATCAACCCGGTAAGAGCTTGTTAGTGATGAATACGTTTACGATGAACCAAGCAAAAGCAAATCTTCGTCAGCGTATTGGTTACTTCACAAAAGACAACGGTATCTATGTAGAACAAGACGGAACAACTACGTATCTTGTAAAGCGCAGCGCAGTGTCTGGTTCTGTTGTAAACACAAGAATCGCACAAGGTAACTGGAACGTCGACAAGTTGAACGGCACTGGCCCAAGCGGCGAGACTCTTGACATGAGTAAGTCACAAATCTTGTGGACAGACTTTGAGTGGCTAGGTGTTGGTTCTGTTCGTATGGGATTTGTTATCAACGGTCAGTTCATCTGCTGCCACATTTTCCATCATGCAAACGAGATCACTGGCACATACATCACGTCTGCATCTCTGTCGTGCAGATATGAGATCACAAATACAGGTGCTACATCAGGCGCAAGTCAACTAAAACAGATCTGCTCAACTGTACTATCAGAAGGCGGTTACACGCAACAAGGTTTGACTCGTTCTGCATCAAATCCTATCATCGGCAAAAACTTAGCAAATGGTACTGATAACCCAATGGTGTCGATTCGACTTCGTTCTGGTAGAACTGATGCGGTAGTGGTTCCTAGAGAAGTTACATTTTATGGTATTCAGGCTACGGCTTTTAAATATAAGATCAAGAGAGGGTCTACACTAACAAATCCGAGTTGGCAACTCACCGATTCGACAAGTAGTGTTGAATATGATATATCTGCAGACTCAGAATACGGTGGTACAACAATATTTGAGGGTATCTTTAAGGGACAGACCACAGCTCCGGTCCTTGATCTAGCTGAGATGTTTAATAATAGTTTACAACTCACCCGCGGTATCATTACAGCAGATAGTGTAGGCGATATTTTGACAATTACCATCAGACCAACTACGAACAACGATGACGCAATTGCGGCATTATCTTGGCAAGAGAAAACATCATAATGGAATTCAAAGAGTTCATCACAGAGCAGAAGAACACTCACATGACCCATATTGAAGACAAGGTCCTCTATGGTGGTGTGAACGGCACGCGTCAGGCAATCCTCGCCTTGCGTTCACTGAGAGATATGCTGGCAGGAGTCCATGATGGAAAAGTTTCTGTTAAGTGGGATGGTGCTCCTGCTATTTTTGCTGGCATCGATCCTCGTGATGGTAAGTTTTTTGTGGCAAAAAAAGGAATTTTTAACAAGTCACCAAAAGTTTATAAATCAGACGCTGACGTTGACGCTGATACTAGCGGTGATCTCGCTGATAAACTCAAGCTTGCTCTTAAGCATCTCCCCGCACTAGGCATCAAAGGTGTGGTTCAAGGTGACTTCTTGTTTTCAAGAGATGATGTAAAGACACAGAAGATCAAAGGTCAATCATATGTTACTTTTCATCCTAACACTATCGTTTATGCTGTGCCTGCGGGTACGCCGGCTGCGAAAGAAATCAAGGCAGCAACTATCGGTATCGTATGGCATACCACATACACAGGTAAAACATTCGAAAGTATGAAAGCATCTTATGGCGTTGACGTGAGTAAATTTAACAAATCATCGAAGGTCTGGTCTCAGGACGCCATGCTGAAAGACATGACTCGTTACACTATGTCTAAACAGGACACTGACGAAGTCAATGAACACCTATCAAATGCAGGAAAGATATTCAACAAGATTGCATCTAGTACGCTCCGTGAGTTGGAAGCTAATCAGACTCTTGCCAGGACTATTGAAACATTCAATAATACTTTTGTACGAAGAGGTACTGTTGTGGTCGATACGAAAAGGCATGTCAACAATCTCGTCCGTTACATCACGAATAAGTACCAGAAAGAAGTAGATGCTGCAAAGAGTGAGAAGGGCAAAGCGAGTCGCGCTGCAAAAATGAATGAAGTGCTAAAGTTTTTCTCTCCTGCAAATAAAAATAATTTGAAATTAATGTTCGATTTACAAAAATCTTTGATTCTTGCGAAATTAAAAATTATAAATATATTACAGCGTCTCTCAAACACTGAGACATTCTTAAAGACAAAGAACGGCTTTAAGGTCACAGGACAAGAGGGTTACGTTGCTATCGATACACTTGGTGGTGATGCGGTGAAGATCGTTGATCGTATGGAGTTCTCATACGCCAACTTCTCACCAGATATATTAAAAGGATGGGATAAACCAACGAGGAACTGATGTTAGACTTTAAAGACTTTATTGTCGCCGACTATCGTCCAGGCGAACCAGACATTATCAAGTATAGAGCTCAGCGCCGTCGTCGTTTAGGTGAAGACGTAGAGCAGACTGACGAAGCACTGACTGTATCTCAGCGGTTAGCTCGTAAGCGTCAGATGGTAAGAACCAAAGCCAAGATCAAGTTAGGCAGAGAACGTGCTAAGCGTCGCTTTGCCTCAAAAGAAAAGTTAGAGAAGAGAGCTGTTCGTCAAGCGCGTATGGCTATCTTTAAGAAGCTGACAAAAGATATTCCAAAAAATGAGTTGACATATGCTCGTAGGCAAGAGATCGAGAAGCGTCTCGAGAAGCCTGCGTTCAAGCAAAGGATTAAGATGATTGCACGAAGAAACCTGCCTAAAGTACGTAAACAAGAGATTGAACGGAAGAGACATCAGGCAGAGAAATGATCAACTCATTTAAGACTTACCTCGTCGAAGAAGAGAAGACGGTTTATTTTACCTTTGGTAGAATGAACCCTCCTACTATTGGCCATGAGAAATTACTTAATACCCTCGCCACTAAGTCTGGCAATAATCCTTATCGCGCTTACCTATCGCAGTCTACTGACAAAAATAAAAACCCTCTTGCATATAAAGACAAGGTAAAGTTCGTTCGTAAGATGTTTCCACGTCATGCACGTTCTGTCATGATGAATCCACGTATCAAGACGTTCATGGATGCTGCCGTTGCTCTGTACAACGAAGGTTTCAAGAACGTGGTCATGGTCGTAGGTGAGGATCGTGTTAACGAGTTTGACGTACTGTTGAACAAGTATAACGGCAAAAAGATGCGCAACGGCTTCTATAACTTTGCTCGCATCAATGTTGTGTCTGCAGGTGATAGAGATCCTGATGGCGACGATGCCTCTAGTGCATCAGCCACAAAGCAGAGACAAGCAGCAAAGACAAATGACTTCACGGCCTTTGGTCAAGGTCTACCACGTGGCATGAGCAATGCCGATGCTAAAGCTCTCTTTAACGCTGTTCGTAGTGGTATGGGTTTAAAAGAGACAAAAGACTTTACACACCATGTAAAACTTGATACAGTGTCTGAGACACGTGAGCAGTACGTTCAGGGAGATTTGTTTCAGGTTGGCGATCGAGTAGTTGTCATTGCGGACGACACGATCGCCACCGTTACTCATTTGGGTTCTAACTACGTTATCGTCGAGCAAGAAGGTTTGCAGATGCGTAAGTGGTTGAACGCAGTTGAGTTACTTGAGAAGCGTCAGCCTCAAGATCCGGATGTCAGTAAAGTCAAGGGCACACAGCCAAAGCCTTACTATAAAGGCTTAGACAAAGATACGAAGCAAGCGAGAGCCGCACACTTCAGAGCATACGCCAACAAGAGTCCTGCAGAGAAAGACGCTGCACCTTATAAGAAGGCCCCTGGCGATGCAACAGCAAAGACAAAGCCGAGTAAATACACGTTGAAGTTCAAACAGATGTATGGTGAGAACTCAGCAGTTGATCTTGCTAAGAAAAGAATTGATCAAGAAAAAGCTGCGGATGCTAATCGTCATGATAGAATGATGGACAAAGCACGGTTGAAAGATACACAAGCAACTAATAAGGCAACGAAATGATTGGGTTCAAAACATTCATTCAAGAAGCTGAGTCTTGGGAAGCTGGATACAAACGTCGCGTTGTCAAGACGTCTGATCCTGAGCACAAGAAAAAAGGTTATAACTGGAGAATCAAGGGCAAAGAGCGTCCTGAGATCTCTATCAAGTTGTATAAGAGTAAGCCCTCTCAGTCTGAGTTTAACAGCCAGATGAAGAGAGTTGCAGGTCACGAATTTGGGACACGATAATGATTAAGTTCTCTCACTATCTCGAAGAAGCTAAAGGCTTAGCAGACAAAGCGAAAAAGTCTGGTATCTCTGTCAATACACTTCAAAAAGTTTACAATCGTGGCGTTGCAGCATGGAAGTCCGGTCACCGCCCTGGAACAACACCTCAGCAGTGGGGTCACGCTCGCGTCAATGCTTTCATCGTTAAGAAGAAAAAAGGCGGCCTCAATCACGATAAGGATCTAGCATAATGCCACTCAAAGTATCACATGGAATCGGTGCGTGGATTAAAGATTTTAAAACTTCGACGAATCCACGATTCAAGGGTAAATCTGATAAAGAGCGCAGAGATCAAGCCATTGCCGCTTATCTCTCTGCTAAGCGTGATCAGAAAGAAGAAGTAGATAAGACACCTCCGTTTGAAGGTCCTTATAAGAAGAAGCAATCTGTTGTACCTGGTAAGTATGGCGAAGGTCCTTCTACTGCTAAGCATCTTGCTAAGCAAGGTATGAAACAGGCTGAGAAGAAGCCAGTCAAAGAAGTTTCTACTAATACCCTCACTAGCTATTTGAGAAAGGCATCCCCCACAGTTGATGCAGCCAAAGAGAGATTGCCTGGTATTAAAAAAGCTCTTCACAAACTAGATCAAAAGATAAAAAAAGAAGAGACGGTTAACGAACTTGATAAGTCAACTCTTCAATCGTATAAAGATAAGACTAAAGCTCAGATCGGCACATTGAAAAAAGTTGCTAAGACGATGGATAATCCTGCACATAAAGCACCTTGGGAGCGTGGCATTGGTGTAAGATCTAAAGGTCTTGAGAGAGCTAAGAAGCGTCTTGGTGAAGATGTCAATGAATCCGAACAGCTCGATGAGTTGAGTCCCGGTCTTCTAGGTAGATACACCCGTGCACGTGGAAGCTTGAATATTACTAAGAAGCAATCTAAGATGAAAGCACGTGCTCATCAGAAGATGCGTGATAAGACAAAAGATCTGTCAGCTATTGCTGGTAAGTACAGCAATCCTGCTGATCTCACTAAAACAGAAGCGACTACGTTTGAAGTGGACATCGAAGGCTTGCCGAAAATGTACATCAAGGACAAGTCGCCTGGTGCTGTCAAAGCTAAGTTGCGTGGTATCGTCAAACAACCTTCTATGATTCAAGGTGTCGATCGTGTGACCGATGCTAAGATGAAGAAGACATATCGTGACAAAGCACAAGGCCGTGATGAGGTTGAAGAAAATGTCAATGAGATCTCTGGTGAACTTGCTCAGCGTTATCACGACAAAGCAGTCAAGGCACCTGCACCTAAGGATAAAAAAGATCCTTTGAAGCATACGTTGAAAAGATTTGCTAGTATGCAAAAGGCTCAAGACATTATTCACAAGAGTGAGTTGAAGCGAATCGGAGGTCAGAAATGAGAGATCTCTGGCAAACCTACATTAAAGAAGTCGCTAAGTATGATTGGGGTACCCCTGAGGCCACAGCTCATGCTAAGAAGATGACACCTGGCCAGAATGAGCAGAACGATCAAGATCCTGGTGAGTACGATCAAGAAGGTGATATGGCAAAAACAAAACTTCGTACTATCATCTCTTCAGCCAAAGAAATGCATGATATGTTAGGTACTGATGACAATTTGCCAGAATGGGTGCAAGATAAGATCACAAAAGCAGAAGATTATATTACAACAGTTCGTGACTATATGAAGTCGGAGAGCGAAGATGACAAAGGCTAAGTCATTCAAGGCTTTTATCAATGAAGCTGCTATCGATGCAAAGGGCCATAAGTCTTCGACTGGTGGTTTGACTCAGAAAGGTGTTGATGCTTTTCGTAGAGCAAATCCAGGTTCAAAGTTGCAAACTGCTGTTACTACAAAACCATCTAAGTTGAAACCTGGAAGTAAAGACGCTAAACGCCGTAAGTCATTCTGTGCTCGTATGAGTGGCGTTAAAGGTCCAATGAAAGATGAAAAAGGCCGGCCAACACGTAAGGCATTGGCATTAAGAAAGTGGAACTGCTAATGACAACACTAGAAGAACACGCAGCGAATGAGAATTCGCGACTAGACCGAATTGAACAGAAGATAGATAAACTATCTGATGCTGTAGTTGCAATTGCACGTGCCGAAGAGAAGTTGGCGGGCTTGCAAGGTGACCATAGTAAACTATATGATCGAATGAACAGATTTTCAGAGAAGCTTGATTGTATTGAAGCTTCTGTGACAAAGAACGAGTCTGCAGTGAAGTTGATTAACTTCCTGTTAGGCACAATCGTAGTTGCCGTGGCCGGCGCTTTAGCCACGATGTGGCTTAACTAAGGAGTAAAAATGAAAAAAATTAGCGAATATACCTCGAAAGATGGTAAGTTCGT
>Ga0222719_10001304_pt1 | contig 24382 bp, 26 predicted proteins | sample C33_34DmetaG_FD_165039 | JGI IMG/M metagenome (GOLD analysis project Ga0222719, IMG submission 165039) | Estuarine water microbial communities from San Francisco Bay, California, United States - C33_34D | ecosystem: Environmental > Aquatic > Marine > Unclassified | place: USA: California...
TCCTGACTCTGGTGAAACTAAAACCTTTGGGCCTACTGAGATTGTTAATGGTCTTGCATTTCTTACGACTGCTGAGAAGCTGATAGGCCATAATATTATTGGCTATGATCTTCCAGCTATCAAGAAGATACATAACATAGACCTATCAGAAGGGCGAGCGATTGTAGATACACTTGTACTCTCTCGCCTATTTAATCCCACCAGAGAAGGAGGGCATAGCCTTGAGTCTTGGGGCTATCGCATTGGCCTACAGAAAATAGATCATACAGAGTTTGGGGAGTACACCCCAGAGATGTTGAACTATTGTCGCAATGATGCTGTCCTCAACGCAAAAATGTTCAATCAATTAAAGTCTGAGTCTCGTGGCTTTAGCCGACAGTCGGTAACGATAGAGCATGACACCCTGAAGATTATTGCAGAACAAAGGGATCATGGCTTCTTATTGGACATTCGTGCGGCTACACTCCTTGAAGCTGAACTGACTGATCGCCTCAAAGAAGTAGAGCGTGAGGTTCAGAAGACCTTCAGACCTAAGCAACTAAAAACTATTCTTCTACCACACTTCACCAAGACAGGTGCGCTATCTAAGATGGGCCTCATCCAAGGCTCAACAAAGAAAAGCCGTCTGACTCAAGAAGAATATGAAGAGCTTGCAACCAAGCGTAAAGCTGTACGCATTGAAGAAGTTCCTTTCAATCTTGGCTCACGCAAACAGATTGGTGAATATCTAATTGACTTTGGATGGGCGCCAAAGAAGTTTACTCCTACGGGCCAGCCAATCGTAGATGAATCTACACTCAGCAAGATCACAGACATACCTGAAGCAAAGCTTATTGCAGAGTATCTTCTTTTACAAAAGCGTATAGCACAGGTATCCTCTTGGCTCAAAGCGACCCATGAAGATGAGCGTGTACGTGGTTTTGTAAATCCTAATGGTACTATCACAGGACGCATGACACACAACAGCCCTAATATGGCACAGGTGCCTAGTGTTTCTGCACCCTATGGTAAAGAGTGTCGAGCCTGCTGGACTGTATCAGAGGGCTATAAGCTAGTTGGTATTGATGCTAGTGGCCTTGAGCTAAGAATGCTTGCACACTACATGAAGGACGAGGACTTCAAAAATGAAATACTGCACGGAGACATACACTCAACTAACCAAAGACTTGCAGGGCTTAAATCAAGAAATCAGGCAAAGACATTTATCTATGCACTCTTATACGGAGCAGGAGATGAAAAACTTGGCAGTGTGGTTGGAGGAAACAAACGCGATGGTGCGAAACTTAGAAAGCGTTTCTTCGATAATCTCCCTGCATTTAAACATCTTAAAGACGCAGTTGGACGAGCGGCTTCAAAAGGTTTCTTGAAGGGCCTTGATGGTCGCAAGCTATATGTTCGCTCTGAACACGCCGCACTGAATACATTGCTCCAGAGTGCTGGTGCTATTGTTATGAAACACGCTATGATAAACTTACACCGCGACATAAAACTTAATACTCTTGACGCACACTTTGTCTGCAACGTCCATGATGAATGGCAGATAGAAGCTTTAGAAAAACAATCTGATGCTGTCGGTCAGCTAGGTGTAGACGCTATTCGTAGAACGGGGGAAGAGCTTGAGCTTTTCTGTGAGCTTGATGGCGAGTATAAGATAGGAGATAACTGGAGTGAAACACACTAAGTACCCTTATAAAAGATATTTGGAAAATAAATCTAGGGTTACTCTGAATGGTAAAAGGTATAGACTAGGAAATCCTAACCACCCATTTAATTTCATTTATAAAAGGTTTGGGATGGAAGCGGCTTTTACAGTAATGGGGCTTGTTCCTTCTGGTCTAGAGCAAATTAAATTAACTGTAAATAATCTTTTTGCTGAAGTAAAAAGTGGTCATATATATTTAATGACTAATCCTGCATACCCCGGATGGTGCAAAGTGGGGATGGCTGTTGATGCTGAAGATCGTGTCAATCAATTTCAGACAGGATCACCGTTTAGAGACTATAAGCTTTTTAAGTTTTTTGAAACTGATGATAGGCGTGGGTCTGAAAAGAAGGCACATGATGTACTAGAAGAAAAGATAGATGATCGTAGAGGCGAATGGTTCCATATAAGTCCAGAAGATGCTGAAAAAATATTAACTGAATTATTTGAAAAAGAAGGCGATGCAAGTGAAACTTGACACACTAATTGACGATATCTATGGACAGCTTTCAGCTTTATCCGAAGGCCGTGAATTTAATTTATCAGAAGAAGATCTAGACTTTACTCTAGCTCGTATGAAAGATTCCATCTTGGCTTGGGCTAGACCATCCGAAAGGAACTCAGAGTTTACTCTGCGTATGTCTAACATTGGTCGCCCTACTAGACAGCTTTGGTATGAGCAGAATATGCCTACTGAATCTTCAGGCCCAACGCCTTCCACACAAATCAAGTTCTTGTACGGACATATCCTAGAAGAGATTCTTCTTATGTTTGTCAGGGCCGCAGGCCATAAAGTTACTGACGAGCAGAAGGAGGTCGATGTTCGTGGCATCAAAGGACACATTGATTGCAAGATAGATGGCGAAGTAGTCGATGTAAAGACTGCTTCTAAGATAGCCTTCAATAAGTTTCGTGAGGGCCGTCTGCGTGAAGATGATCCCTTTGGTTATATGTCCCAGCTTGCTGGCTACGAAGAGGCTGAGAAGTCCTCTGAAGGGGGTTTCCTTGTCATTAATAAAGAGAGCGGTGAGTTGTGCTTATATCGGCCAGAAGAACTTGACAAGCCTAGTATAAACTCTCAGATACAGCGCACACGTAAAGCATTAAAGCTGGCTACACCTCCAGAAAGATGTTATGAGTCTGTACCAGAAGGTAAGAAAGGCAACATGAAGCTGAACCGCAACTGTAATTATTGTGCTTATAAGTTTGAATGCTATAAAGATTCTAATAACGGTCAAGGCTTACGAACATTTAAGTATGCTAATGGGCCTGCTTACTTTACGCACGTTGAGGTTGCACCAAGAGTAGAGGAAATAACATGAACCAGAAGACAATGAAAAAGATTAATCGTCAGGTAAGAGTTATTTCTGTTGAGTGGTTGCAGAGCATCATGCCAGAAGAAGAAGCAGAAAAGATAAACCTAAAAAACTATAAGCAGTTTCTCAGTCAAACTTCCCACTATTTCAAGGAAAAACAGTTCTTGAACTCTTCCTTCACAGAAAGGTGGACAAGAAATAAGCTGAAGGATTTTTATAATAAGAATCCAGACAAGCCTATTGACAGCTACACTGCCGCTGATCTAAAATGAAAGCTACCACTCTTGAGGCGCTAATATTCTTTTGTGCCAAACAACTGGCAGACGATGAAACAATAGATGATGATCTTCTATTTGAATTGTATGCTGTATTGAAGTTACACTTTGAAGGAATACCTACAGTACATTGAAACCAAAAATAAAAAAGGGATATAGAAAGGCTCGCGTTAAGCGCCCCGTCGATAAAGCGCCTGTTCGTGGATACGATTCTAATTGGGAGTATGAGTTACACTCAGGCATCCTAAACGATTGGAAGATACATTCAGAGCAGGCAAGCTATATCGTTGAGCATACTTATCATCCAGATTTCATTCGTGAAATAAATGGAAAGAAAATTTATCTAGAGGCAAAAGGCCGCTTCTGGGATCATAATGAGTACAACAAGTATGTGTGGATAGCAAAAGCTTTACCAGAAGATATTGAACTGGTATTTTTGTTTGCTGATCCTAATGCTCCAATGCCCCAAGCAAAGCGCCGTAAAGATGGCACCAAAAGAAATCACGCTGAGTGGGCTTCCTCTAAAGGATTTAGATGGTTTTCTGAAGATAGTATCCCAGAAGATTGGATAGATGTTTCAAAGAGGGGGAGTATAGGGGATGATGAATGATCGCAAGCGCGAGCGTTTAGAAAAGTTTAGCCGCCATAAAAGAAAGAAGTACGAAGAGCGGCCTGACGAGAAATACAAACCAATAAAAAAGCGCAACAAATATAAGCTAAACATTAATGACCTGAACGACATTGAAGAGTTGGAATGAAATCACCATGCACAAAAGTTTGTAAGATAGAAAACGGAGTTTGCATTGGGTGCGGAAGAAACCTAAACGAAATAAGTAATTGGTCTAAATACACAACCGAAGAAAGGAGTAAGATCATTGGACGCCTATCAACAATACATACACAAAAGCCGGTACGCACGTTACCTACCAAATGAAGAACGTCGAGAGACATGGCAAGAAACAGTAACTCGCTATGTAAATTATTGGGGATCTAAACTTGATGTAGATGAGCAAGTAGAAATCCATAAAGCTATACATGATTTAGAAGTCATGCCGTCCATGCGGGCATTGATGACTGCTGGTGAAGCTTTAGATCGTGACAATGTAGCAGGATTCAATTGCAGTTATATTGCTATTGATAGTCCTCGCGCCTTTGATGAAATGATGTACGTACTTATGTGCGGTACAGGCGTTGGCTTCAGTGTCGAAGAGCAATATGTTTCTAAACTTCCAGAAATCGCAGAGGATTTCCATGCAACAGATACAGTCATACACGTTCCGGATTCAAAAATTGGATGGGCGAAATCGTTTAGGGAACTGGTATCGTTGCTTTATTCTGGTCAAATTCCAGAATGGGACACAACTAGAGTTCGACCTGCGGGTGCCAGCCTTAAAACTTTTGGAGGTCGAGCAAGTGGCCCAGAACCTCTTGTCGAACTCTTCAAATTTACAGTTAGATTATTTAAGGGAGCGGCTGGACGAAAGCTTACGCCCCTTGAATGCCACGATCTTTGCTGTAAAATCGCTCAAATAGTTGTTGTAGGTGGGGTTAGGCGCAGTGCGTTAATTAGCCTCTCTGATCTATCGGATGATGATATCCGACAAGCAAAGCACGGTGCTTGGTACAATACAGAACCACAACGTGGCCTTGCAAATAACAGTGCCTGCTATACTAGCAAGCCTTCCTTTAATTTATTTAGTGCAGAATGGAGTAGCTTACATGAATCACAAAGCGGAGAACGAGGAATATTCAGCCGTGCGGCTAGTAAAAAACAAGCTTCAAGAAACGGTAGACGAGATAGTGAACGAGATTTCGGAACGAACCCATGCAGTGAAATCATCCTTAGACCAAATCAATTCTGCAACCTTTCAGAAGTTGTCGTCAGACCGAAAGATACACTTAACACTCTTCGGAGAAAAGTACGAATTGCGACTATCTTGGGTACTCTCCAAGCCACGCTCACGGACTTCCGCTACCTGAGAGGTATTTGGAAAACTAATACAGAAGAAGAATCTTTGCTGGGCGTGAGCCTTACAGGGATTCTTGACAACCCACTACTGACGCTGGAGAACAAGAACCTTGATAAGCTTCTTACGACTCTGCGTGAAGAGGCTGTCGAAACTAATAAGATCTGGGCAGAACGCTTAGGCATTCCTCAGAGTGCGGCTATTACCTGTGTTAAGCCTAGCGGTACGGTTTCCCAACTAGTAGATTCGGCATCAGGCATCCACGGACGTTATGCCCCTTTCTATATTCGACGGGTCAGGGCTGATGTAAGAGATCCTCTGTGCAAGATCTTAGAAGACGCTGGAGTGCCTTGTGAGATGGATAACTTCTCACCTAGTACTAAGGTATTCGCCTTCCCCAAGAAGGCTCCAGAGGACGCTGTGTTCGCTTCTGAGCAGACAGGGATGGAGCAGTTAGAACTCTGGGCCACATACCAAGAACACTGGTGTGAACACAAGCCTAGTATTACTGTATACTATCGGGACTCTGACTTCCTTGAGATTGGTAATTGGGTATACAATAACTTTGATACAATCTCTGGTATTAGTTTCTTACCGTATGACGAACACACATATGCTCAAGCCCCATACGAGCAGATCACGGAAGAGGAATACAATGAAATGGTAAAAGATTTTCCGACAGCCTTTGATTGGGATCTCAACGAAGCAGATGACTTCACTGAAGGAGCGCAAACACTAGCTTGTGTTGGCGGTGCTTGCGAACTCTAATGTCTCAGAAGGATGCAACAATAATAGGCTTCCGCATCCTGATAGATTCAGAAGGGCTTTTTGTCACCGAAGCTACTGAACTTCCTGACGAACATATTGCAAAAGTATTTCGTGAAGAAGAAACTCAGATACTGGTTCGTGCGGCAATAAAGTCCTTTAAAGAACAGACCGGGGATATGCACTCAAAATTAGAAGCAGACATAGACGCTATCAATAGAATACTCTGATGTTCAAGTACATTCTATTTGCGTTTATGTTGGTGTCTGCGCCTTTGGCGAACACTGACACCCTAATAAGATCCGGTTGTTCTAAAGATTATCTGGGGGTAGAGTGGTTTATCTACGAAGACGCTGACGGTAAGCGCTATTCAACAAAAGATCCTAGATCTAGAAAGTGTGGTTATCGTCGTTATCTAAACCTGTCGATGGAAAAAGATGCCGGAGACAGGTTTGATCCTGCCATAGTCAACGTAGATTATAAAGATATGCTGGGCCGCAATGAGCCTTGGGGAATGGTTCATCATTCAACTACTATAGGCGAGGCGGTTAGAGTCGGTAGAGATACTGTCCACATCTTTGGAGATGGTCGTATAGGCGATGGAGTCTTTACGTTAGGCAGACAAGAAATACAATTCCGTATAGAAAAAGAACCTCTATGTGAAGTTGATAATAGAGTTGACTGTGAAGGACATACTCAAAGAAGTAATCAACAGTTTATTTATTATGGAGAAGATGACGATAGGATCGTAACGTGGGAGCTAGGTGTATTGGTGTACGCCTCCCATAGAGACTATGGAATAGATGTACCTATAGAGATCCTTGAAGAGTGGGATGAAGATCATCCTCAGTGGACTAAGTGGGAAAAGCGTTTAGCAGAGTACAACAAAGTCTATTGGCTGTCTGGTGTTCACGTAAACTACAGGCTTACCAAATTATATCTTGCACACTGGCATAGGTTAGGAGAGATTGGAAACATGACGGCGGGCTTACCCGTTGATGTTATTCTTGGATACGGGACATCTTATCCCGACACTTGCGGTGTTGCTAGAGTTAAAACATACTTTAGTGAAGGTAAGCCGCCATATTCTATGAGCCGTTGCAGTATATATACAGACCTACATGAGATTGGACACTCAGTAGGGCTTGCACATGGCCCAGAGAACCAAGACTACAAAGCCAGAGGATATATCTTTCCTGATTTTGGACATGGTTGGAATGATATTTGTAACACCAAAGATGATCTCATGTCTTATGGACGCGAGGGAGTCTTTCATTCTAATTCTAAATTGTACTGCGATGAGATCTTTGATATGTGGTATGATGGGGTGTTGGCAGGAGGAACAGAGTTCTCAGATACTGCCAAAGCAATCAATAGAGTTAGATATAATGTGTCGCTTATTCACGACGAGAACAAGTACGTAGATCCAGACGCTAGGCTACGACCTGTAATGTCCAGAGCTAGGCGTATTGAAATAGAGGTTATTGACTAGCAGGGTTTGCTAACGTCCATTGCAGACGCAATTAGCCCACCCGTACTAGCTCTATGGCGAGCAGTTTTCTTAGCAGTCTTTTTAGGTTGCTTTGAAAATTGCTTGCCTTTTTTTGTGTCTTCTCTTTTCTTTGCAGACGTTGCGGCATACTCCGAATCTGATAGAGAAGCAATGGCACTTTCTGGTAGATAGCGTTCACCTGTAGCCTCTGGGCCTTGTGTAGAAGGCTTACCAGACTTAGTTCCCCAATCTTCATCTGTCCAACTCTTTAGGGACTGCTGAGACTTTTTAAGTGCCATACAAATTCCTCTTATATAATTTTATATAGAACTTGGCTTTATGTGTAGCCGCCTCCCGCGTCTTTGTACTGCTTGGCAAGAAATTGGGCTTTACGTGCAGACCACTGCCCCGACTTACCGCCTTTGCTACCCGCTTTAATTTTGTTAAACAGACGCTTACGCATCCCCGGCTTAGTGTAGTTTCCTGCCTCATTAACTTTACTTCCTTCATTATACATTTGGCGTTCTAGATCAAAAATACTTTTCATCGTCAACGCTCCATGTCTGATATAGACTTATAAGATACTAAGCCGCCCTTATTTAAACGACCAACCCTCATGTTTTTTGGGCCTAGCTGTGCTGGATCATAGCTAACACCTACAGGATCATCGTCCTTTTTCTTTTTATTGTTATTAGTATTGGTGGTGGTTGTTGTGGGCTGTGTACCGCCTTTCTTTACGGCTTGAGTAGCTACTTTTACCATAGCGCCCAACCCCGGATTCAAAACGGTAGGTAACACACTTGCAAGAGCCTTTACATCTTTAATACTTATTTTGCTTGCCATTCTAATCTCCCGGCGGTAGCGCCAATAGTTTTTCGTTTGAAATTATCCAAGCCTTTGGGATGGCTATTTCTGCATCACCCTGCACGGCTTTACCATCTTCAATCAACACATGAGGACATATAATTATAAGGTCATCGTCCTCGTGGATTACCATGCCGCAAGAGACTGCAATAGCGGCTGTAATCTGTTTGAGTTCATTGATGTCTCTCCAGCCCATGTTTGAGCCTCCAGAGGCATCGTGCCATACAATCTTACTGAGCGTTACCACTTGACTTTATCAGCCCAGTAAGCCGCAGACATTTTACCCTTCTTGATATTACGGCCATGACGGGCTTTGAAGCTCTTGCGCTTGGCTTTCATACGCGCAGATTCACCAGCCTTGGGCTTACCCGCAGTCTTAGCGCCCTGCTCACCAAAGCGAATAATTTTTTCTTTACCGCCTTCGCAGGCTTTGACAACATGAGACTTTTTAGGATGGTTGGGTGTGCGTCTAGGCTTGTTACAGGCCATTTTTTTCTTGTCGATCTTACCGCCCTTGGCAAGACGCCTTCTAATACCTATACGATCTTCTTCATCCGTAAAGGCTTCTCCAGCCTGCTCGTTGTAGGGGCGTCCTGTTAGCTTATCTACACGCTCGTCAGGCTCTACAGGGGCTTGAGGTACGTTTAGTACTACCCCGCCCTTAGCTCTTGGTAAACGCGCTTGACGCTCTCTTCCTGTCTCATCAACAGGTATTAAAGGTGTACTACGATACTGATATTGAGCGCCGTTTAACTCTCTAATTAGTCGCTGTATTTTTTCTGGTTGTCCTTGTACTTTTGTAAATAAATCTTCGGATCTTGTTCGCGCATAATCTATATCATAATAACTATTTCCTGCGATTCTGGTGATTGCTTGATCACTCAGACCTGCGCTCTTCATAACTTTGCGAGCTTCTACGTCACCAACTAGTTCTTTTACACTATCGTACATAAGATAAAGGTCTTGCTGGGCGTCATAGTTTGATCGCAAGTTTCTTTTTTGTTCTCTTGAAATATCTTCTGGCTTATCGCCAAAATTTATTTTCTTAGAAAAATCAGCGCGACCATGATTTTGAAAATCACTAGACGCATAAAACATTTTGTCTTTAGGGTCTAATCGACTAAAACGAATTCCAATAAGATTGGCGGCAAGCTCTGCGCGTTTGTCGTAGCGTATTGCTCCTGTAGCCGCACTAACTTTTGGTGGCTTATCAAAATACATTTCACCCATGCCTGTAGCGTCTGCATCAACGAAGAGCCTGTATAGGCTATCAACACTTCCCGGCATCATCGACATAGCGACATGGGAAACACCATCTATAAGCTTATTAATGCTTGTTTCATTCTCAGGAAAAAGTTGTTTACCTTCTGCTGTACGCCCATCGTCGCTTTTAGCCGCAACATAAACATCTGCTAAAGCTTGTGTAATAATTGAAGCATCTGTATAAGGCGTTAAAGACTTTTCAAAGAACGATCCTGCGGCATCAACTAAATACTCATCCAGTTCTTTTCCTTTTAGTGAACCATCAGCTATCATGTGATAGGCTTCTTTTATAGGTTCTTTCAAAACACTATAAGAATCTATAAATTGAGTATCAGCAACAAATATGTCTCCCTCTGGGCCTCTAAATGGAATGCGTGTAGCCTTAGACCAAGGAGTATGTGAAACTCTTTGAACGGCTTCTTCTTCTTCGTTAGTAATTCCTGTAAGATAGGCCGCTGTACCGGCTATTCCTTCAAAGGCTCCCATAGATGCTGTAAAGCCAGCAAGCCTTGCTCGTCCTCTTGCGGCAATAACCCTATTACCAGAAGTAATTTCTTTTGATGCCTGCCTAACAATGTGTGCAGAAGTTCTTACAATCTCAGCAGGGAATGAAACAAAACTACCAATCGGTAAATACCTAAAAGCCTTTACACCGTTAGGTACTTTGTCGTAGTTGGGCATAGTATCTTGAATAATTTGTGCGGCCCTGCGCTCCAAAACCTCAATAGGCTCATCTGGAAAAGCTTTCTTTAAAACATCTAGTTCTTTTTCAAACGCATTTATTTTAAAGAAATCATCTGTAGCCACATATTTTTTTTCGGCCCACTTATAGAGATCAGCGGCCTTTTCGCCAGCCATGCCGTATCCTCTAAGGCCATCAAAAAAATCATCGGCAGAGCCATCAAGTTCTGTGCCAGCCCTCATAAGCTTTCGGAACTCATTTACTTTGACGTTAGTATTGATTACGCCAAGCCCTAAATATTTTTCGTACAGCGCATCTAAGCCAGTATCACCTTGATTCTTAATAGCGTTTGTTAAAATTCTTTTTGTTTCAGATCTATTAAAAAATGGATTAATTCCATTAGCCAAACCAAACTGCATACCGCCCAAATAGTTTCTTAGGTGGGTTACATGACTAAGTACAGTCTTAGAAGCTTGAGAAACACCCTTAGCCTTCATAAAAGCAATATAAGATTCTTGCAAAGGACGAATCATTCGATTACCAGAGCGTGAAGTATCCAACAGTTCTGACTGCCTTCCCGCAATAGCTATGCCCATTTCTCTTGTTGTATATTTACCGTCTAATGATGAGTTAGTACCTGTAATTTTATAGTCGTACTTAACATTGCCTATGGTTTCTGGGCCGGTAAAAATGTATTTATCTCTACCTAACTGCAAAAGATTATCAGCAAACTTATTTGTTTCAACAAGCTGAGACATTTTACCTACAGTTAAAAGAATATTATCAACAGGATCTGTAACTTCTCCCATAAGCCGTCTTATATCAGCATCAATATCTTTTTTACCTGTAAGAATTTCTTTATTTACCCGCACTGCTTTGCCATAGTGGTCTAGCCCTGAGTAATCCCCACGATTTAGAATAGCATCTACTTGACCTAAAGCTTGATCATAGGCTTTTTCAGGCGTTAGGTTTGGGTTGTCCAGCAATTTACTTGCTTGTAGTTTTTTAACTACCTGATGCTTGAGATTTTCATCTGGCTTAAAACCAGAATCTTCAAACAACCGATACGATCTTCTAATATACTCTCCTGAATTAGCTGTAATAATTTCTTTAAACTGTTCGTTAGGTATACTAGAGTTAGCAAGTTTTGCAGACAGGTCATCTATAAGGTTTCTTGCGTTTAGTAGCTCTATTGCCGCATCGTCTGGAATACCCATGCGCTGTGCCACACGCAACGCCTCTTCTTCATATTCGCCTTTAGTAATTAAACCCTTGTAAAAGTCTGATGAAGCATTTAAAGAAGCTGTTAAAAAATCTGTTAAGGTTTCTTCAGATACTGAATCAACAGGAAGCTTGTCCAATGCTTTACTTAAACGATTAGCAATGTTTTCTGCTTCGCGTACAGTTTGTCTTTGTGCGTATTCTTTACCACGAAATAAATTATAGGCGTTGGTTGTAAAGTATCCGCGAGACGTAATCATTTGTTGATAAAAGCGCCGTAGTAAACTACTATTTTGCTGATCAACTTGTGCTTGATTTTTAGGCGTTTCTGAAAACTTTAGGTCTTGATGAATATTAGACTTATTTATTTTTACAGCTTCTCTAGCTTCTTTTAATTGTTTTACAGCAGACTCAGCTTGTTTTTCAAGGGTATCTGCTTTTGGCAATACAATACCTAAACCCCTAAAAAATCCTTCTGCAACACCACCAATAATCATGCCTTCAAAAGCAATTTTAAGGCGTTGCTCTGCAATACTATCGTCTTCGTCTACAGATAAAAACTCTACAATATCTTTTCCAAAACCTTCTAAAAGTCCTTCGTCTTCAGACCTTTCAAAGTCTGTTGCGAAGCCTTCTTCACCACTTTTATGTAAAACTGAATCAATAGTTGCACCCGAAATAAGACCATTTGCAATTATAGGAAGTTGAGGAGCAACCCTAGATAGGGTAGTTCCTATTTTAGCACCACCAACAAAATATGGAGCAAGTTCTAAACCAACTCCTGTTAGTGTTGTAGCCTCTTTAAAGCGCCCCTGCTCATCAATAACTCTTTCTTTGATATCGCTTTCTTCGCCTGTTACAGCGCCTGTGACTGCCGCAATATTATCTAAAAATTGTTCTCGTGAACTGCCCTCTAGTGTTCGACGCATAGCCTCTTTTTGAGTGCTGTTTAAACCAGTCATCCCTAAGACTTGTTCCATAACAAAGTTTTGAGGGATTTCTGCAACACGCATAAAACCTTTTGCAATGTCAGCAACTAAATCATCTTCTGGCTCTTCCTCCTCCTCCTGAACAGGTTTACTATCTATAGGCGAAAAACCACTAGGCTGATTATTGACTGATAAGTTTTGGTCAATCTTTGAAAGTTTTTCTTTTTCTTGAGCCTTATCCATAGCCATACGATACAGTTCTTCATCGGTTGGATTACCTTCGTATGCAACCGTGATAGTGCCATAAACAGTTGGGACATTTGCAGTACTCATATTTTTATGGGATCCTTTGTATTGCTGGCGAAATACCTGTAGCTTGATCTACACGCCCACGTATATCTGCTAGGTGTGAAAAGAACTTAATCATTTCTTCTTGTTGATCTGTAATGCCATCGCCGTTACTATCTAGGTTGGGATCCATCTGTGAAATTGAACCATAGTTTGCCCATAGGTCTACTCTAACTAGCTCTGTATAAAGGGCCGCTTGGTTTTTAGCTTCAAGATCATCATTCAAAAGATTAGGATCTTTTACTTCCCCAGTTGCTGGATCAACTTCTGAACCAACAACAACCTCAAACATGATATCTGCAACCATTTTATATTTTTCAGGGCTATCAATGTCTCCAAAAGATAAAGGTGCTGGGCTACCATTTTCATCTGTAAGCTCTCTTAATCGTTTTGCAATAATTCTTTGACCTTCAGGCTTAACATGATTTTGATAAAACTCTTGTAGGTCAAAAGCACTTCTAGTAGCAGTCAACAACTGAGTAGGAGTTATAGTTTCACTTTCATCTATAACTGTGTATGTTGGATCGTCGTATGTTTTTACGGGTTTCCCGTCTAAATCTTTTCGGGACATATCAGTTGTTTCATTTTGATTGACTAAAACCATAGTGCCGCCAACATTTTTAACGGTTAAAACTGGTTTTGTTGTTATCGGCCCACGATTAGGATCAATCTCTTGATCAGCAATCATTTTATTTACAGCATCTACTTGGGCTAGTAACATACTGCCAGTTTCTTCATAAGAATCTACTAGAGCATTTAGTTTTTTAGCGTGGTACGCACGAGAGGTTGAGTCTTGAGCATCAATAAAGTCTCTATATGCAAGCATCTCTTCCATATCAAGATCCTCTTGAGACTTACCATCAAAAGCTTTAGCAAAAGTAGAAGTAAACAAATCTTCAAGTGAGTTAGGTCGATACTGACTTCTTACCATTTCTAGTTGATTTGAAAAATTATTCATGTCTTGGCCTTCGTAAATACCTCTAGCCTCAGTTAGAATTTTTAATCTTTCTTTTGCGACTTCTTGTGCCGCCGCATAAACTTTACTTTGATAACCAACTTCATCTAAGCCTTCTTTCCAATCAGGTGTGTTTGCTTTAACACTTTGCTCCATAAATGGAATTGCTTTCTGAGTTAAGTACTCTAAAGGGGTTAGCCCTTGTGCGGCGTCTATTTCAGCCCACTCTGCTTGTAGTCTTGCAATATTAGTATCGGCTTGAGCCGCTAGTTGAGTAGCCCCACGTTGCTCAGTAGTATTCAAAAAATCATATGTTTTATTTTTTAATACAGCATTACCAATTGCAACACCACCCTTGATAAGACCACCCAGAATAGTATCTGTAAGGTCTTGATCTCTTTGGCGCTTTGCAATCTCTTCAGCACGATCTTGTTGTTGTTTTTGTAGCAGACTAAATGTTGCGTCTATACCCTGTACCATTATCCCATGACCTCTTGTTGTGGAGCCGCAAGAAGACTTTCAGTAGGCTCTTCTTGCATTTCTGCATTAACATTACCGTCTACAGCTTCAGAAGGCTCTATTGTTCTAAGTCTTTCTTGACTAGTTTCAGACAAGAATGGAAGAGACATTTTCATTTCTTTAAACTTTTGTATATTGTCTCTACGCTCTTTAGATAGCCTAGCCCCTAAAACCACAGGATCGTTTTCTTCTTCAGAGGCTTCGCCCCTTTCTATTACAAAGTCCACTCCTGCTCTTTCTGCAAGAGCCATGATAATATAGGCTGTAGGCTCTATCAAAAGAGTCATTAAATTTACATCCCATTTGCCCTGTGTAAAGCCTGTAAAAAGAATTACTTGCACAACATCCATTACAGGAATACCTTCAAGTAGACTTTGTATTAGCTGATCATAACGATCTTCATCAATTAGTTCAGAAAAAATCCATTCTGAAGCCGCATGAATATCTACATACTCAGGCGGCTTTTCATAAGGTGCGGGGTCATCTGGATCTGAAGTTAGGCTAGAGCCGGGAATAGGCCCACCCCGCAATATTGCATCAAAATATTCTTCATCCATTATGCCGGTACTCCCCTAGCCCTTGCTTGTTCTACATATTGATTAAAGTTGTATTGCTGTGACATTACCCCATAAGGATTAGCCATAGCATACTGTGTACCTACCTGACTTATAAGACCTTCATATGGGTTTGCACTAGAAGTCACAGGACTAATAGAAGTTTCAAAGTCTCCTAATGCTACTGAACTTGAATAAGCAATTGGTCTTAGTTGTTCAGCGGTTGGTGAAAGCCCTGTTGCTTGTGCTATAGCTTCTCGCCCTAAAGCCTTTCCAGTTTCAGGTATAAAATCAGTAACTGCTTCCCTAATTTTTGCTCTTCCAACCCCTAAAAGTTCATCTGAGCTTTTGCCCGTTAAAAACTTACTTGTTTTATCTAGCAAAGAACTTTCTGAAGCAACATAGTCTGGTACACCCGTTGATATAGGTGCAGTAGTTGTGCCGCTTGCAACAGTTGCTGGTGGTGGCCCTTTCATATAAGTTACACCATCTATTGTTCCAACAGGGCCAAAGGGATCTCCTCCCAATAAAGGCTCTCCCCCAACTCTCGCCATAGCCGCTTCAGTTTGAAGCCTGTCTTTTGTTAAAGCATCTAAGGCGCTCTCACTATCAATAGCCTCTCTTAGAGGTGCTTCATTCATTAATGAATCTTCTGGAATTTCTTTTAAAGTTCTTTGAGGTACTGATACTTCAGACAATGGATCAAGATTAAAAATATTGCCTCCTGCTTTGGCTATATCTGTCATAGACTTTTGAGTAACTTCCCAAGCACTAGAAAAAGTTTTCTGAGTTATGTCTAGTCTTCCACCTGTAAGAGTGTTTAAAGCGTCACCTAAGCCCGGAATTTTATTGGCTACAGCGCCTATTGTTTCGCCTATAACATTTGTAACGCCTTTTGTCACAGTGCTAAAAAACTTAGAGGTATTAGAAGCTACTTTTACGGCCCCTTGAATAAAGCTAGAGGCCGCTTGACCAACAGCACCCATGCCCTGCAAAGCTCCTGCAAGACCACCAACAGTACTGCCTGTCCCAACTAATAAGCCCGATAACATTTGCCCGACCCCCGGCAGGACAAGTGCAAGACCGATTTGACCAATAATCCCAATCTTGCCCATAAATTTTCCAATCTTTTTAAAGGCGCTTTTAATTCCCTTGCCAATTTTTTTAATGACTTTCTTTATACCTTTAAATATTTTCTTGAAGAATCCCATTTACTTAGCCTCCCGGAAATATTGCATCAACTAGATTTTTCAAAGCAGTAGTGCCCGTTCTTGAGTCCTTACCAGCCGCCGCTTCGTTACCAAGAGCTACAGCATATAGCTGAGTCTTTCTAGTTTCTTCGTTTTCATATTGCTGTCTGAGATAGTTTGCTTCATCTCTAAACTGTTGCCACATATTTTGTTGCTCTTGTAAACTGATGTTAAAGGCGTTCTGAGCATTTTGTTGATTAGCGGCATTTTGTGCGGCAGTGTCTGCTGTAGCCAACTGTCGCTTCCAAGCTACATCTGCCTGTGCAATCGCTTGTGCATTTGCGGCATTAAACTGATCACGCCTAAACTCTTGATCAGCTACAAACTGTTGAGCCTGTAAAGTCATTTGATTGTTTGCAATATATTCATTACTAGAAACTTGCATTCTTGTTTGTTGTAGATTTGCCGCAATTCCAGCATTAGTTAAAGAAGCTTGATTTTTAGCTTGTTGATTAGCTAACTCTTGGCGGTTCTGTTGTTCAGTATTAAACTGTGCCATAGCATTTTGCTGTGAAACATTAAACTGATCTACCTGAGATGCCAAACTTGCATTAAATTGATTTACTTGATTTGTGCTTTGAGCATTAAACTGTCTTGCGGCATTCTGAGCCGCTTGATTAGACAGCAAAGCTTGTTGTTGCATCTGAGCATCAATCACTGCCGCCTGCTGACGATTGTTTAGGTTTGCTAAATCCATTTGCAAAAACGACTGTGCGTTCTGTGCCGCAAGTTTTGTCTGAGCATCAAGGTTAGCTATATCTAACTGAGCCATAGCCGTAGCATTTTGAATAACGGTTTGCTGTCTATTATTCAAATCTTGCATGGTCATAGTTTGCATAAACTTACTATTAGCCAGAATAACTTGTTGGTCAGCACTAAACTGAGCCATATCCATGTTTGCGACCATTGAAGCATTTTGAAGCGCACGTTGCTGGTCAGCATTAAGCTGTGCAACATTCATACGATTTGCAACTTCGGCCTGAAGCAAATTAGTCTTCATGCGAGAATCAAGATTAGCAAGTCTTGTTTGTTGTTCAGCCGTCAGATTTTCTGAGCCTGCTTGATTTAAGGCAGTTAGATTTGCAAGTTCCATTTGCTGTTCGTTGCTAAGGTTTGCCAACTCCATCTGTTGCTTAAAGCCTGCATTCTTAGAAAGAAAGTCTGCGGCAGTTTGCATTTCAACAAGACGAGACTGATTTTCAGCAGACATATTCGCCGCATTAGTCTGAAACTCAAACTGAAGATTTGCTAGTTCAGTCTGCTGTTCGTTACCTAAGTTCTGAGCATTGATCGACTGTTGGTTCTGAACATTCTGGATTGCTGTTTGCTGACGATTTTGAAGGTTCGCCATTCTCGTTTGCTGTGCTTGAGCCGCAGAAGTAATCATAGCGTCCTGTGCAAACTGGCTTTGAAGCACTGACATTTGCTGTGCCATCTGAGCCGTCTGAGAAGCCGCTGTTTGACGATTAGCGGTGTTTTGAAGCCTTCGCTGTGCGTCTAGGTTAGCTTGCTGTACATTGGCCTGTTGCTCGTTTGAGAGGTTCTGAGCGGCCCTTTGTTGTAAAGCCTGTGCATTAGACTGAGCAATCGGCATAGCACTTTGAATAATAGAATTTAAAAGTGCATCACGGCCTACGGTAGAAGCTGATAAGCCTCTTTGAGCCAGCATTCTATTTACTTGTTCTACTGCTGGTCTAGCCCATACAGGTACTTCACCATCTTCAATACCACCAAGAAGCGTTTCCATCTGTGAAGATACAAGAGCCTCTGTAGGCAAAGCCGCAACAGCCGCCTGCACCTCTATAGGCTCATTATCTATTTGAGCTTCAACAGTGGCAGGGTCTTCAACGATAGTTGCACTAAGCTCTGGAGGAATCTCTCCAACTTCTGCAACCATCTCAGCCGCCGCACCTTTAGCCGCTGTGCCCTTTACTTGACGTACTTGAGCGGCCTCATAGTTTAAAGTTTCTAATATCTGAGCGGCTTCTGCATCTTGAGCGGCCTTACCAATAATAGCTTCTCTCTGAGCTACTTCTGCTTCTTTTGTTGGAGCTACATCTGTAACTTGACCTGTAACTTTATCGACATAGGCACCGTCAGAAATGTCGTACTGTGCGGCCTGCTTAGTTAAAGCGGCTTGTTCTTGTGCGGCATCTCTTTCAGCCGCTACAGCCCTTTCAGTAAGTTCTTTTTCATCTACTCTAGCTATAGCGCCTTCGCTTAGTTCACCTTGTGCCGCCTGTACTGTAGGAACATCTTCTGGAGATATTGTAGCCGCCCGATATGTTGCGGCTGGTATAGGTGTAGGTGCCTGTGCTGTCGTCGCATCCCCAGCAGTTTTTGCCCGTCCAGTAAATGCTGTAGCTGTTGGTGCGGCCCCGCCACCTCCTGTACCACCAGTAAAACTAGTGTCTACCGTAGCCTGCCCCGGCCCTAATGTAATAACTTCTGAAGGGTCTGTAATACCGGGAACATTTCCAAGCAACTCTACTGTTGCTGGTGTAGGAGGCGTCATAGCTGTGGGAGGTGTAAGATCCTTTGCAGGATCACCTATAGGCTCTGCACCGCCAGCACCACCACCGGGGCCACCACCGCCGGGGCCACCACCGCCGGGGCCACCGCCACCACCACCGTTTGCGTTGTGCTCAGGATCGGCAGGACTATGCGGTGTAAACTGGCCTACTTTATTTATAGAGTGTGAGCCGCTGTGATATTCCCGCCTGACCTTTCTACGCTTACGATTCTTTTTCTTTGCTTGAGCCATTTATATATTCCTCAGTACGACCAGATTGCAGGAGATGGAAAAGCTTCTTCTGCCATATCTAAGTGTATAAATCGTCCTTTTCCTTTTTGATTAACACCTATTCTTTTTACGCCATGCTTCATGGCAACTTCAAGAACCTTTAAAGCTTTATCCCCGCTTACGGCTATATCGACTGCACACCCTGTTGTATGTGCGCCTACGCGACTCTTAGAAGCCTCTATAGGATGGTCAACACATCTGTATCCAGAGCTAATAACAAAAGCAAAACCACACTCTTCTCTAATGTTATTTAAAACCTTTAAAAATTCTTCATCAAACTTATATGCACCACAATGTTGACAACTCAACTCTTCTTTTGTAAAGTAACTCATTCTTAGTCTCTAGCGACCTTTTTAGTTTTCTCTACAGTTCTCATAGCTCCTAAGCCTAACATACCCAAAAGTACTGGCATCATCTCACCAATATCTAAATTAGGCATGATAACATTTATACCAGCCAAAGCACAAGCAAAGTTCCCAATAGGGACAGCAATAAAATTAAACCCCATACCGGCAACACAAATCCAACCTGTCGCTGGACGCCATCCAGACACAAAGATGCTAGTGTGTTTAGCTTCTTCACGATTAATTGATATTTGTTCTTTAGCCAATTCATGGGCGTGTCTTGTAGCCATTGTAGAAATTTCATGGGCCAACCTCGCTTTTTCGTCTGCATCTGGAATAAACTTATCTAGCAAGCCCGTGACAGGGCCAATCAACATATCTAACATACTTACCTCATCATATACACAAGGAATGATGCGCCTGCTGAGATAGCAACCCACATTAGTCTTTCTGCACCCTTAACAGTTTTAGAGTTTAAAATTACATCGTTACTAAGTTGTTTAATGTCTTCTTCTTGATCGTCTAATCTTTTTTCATGTCTATCAAGCCTTTTGAAGACTGATAATAATCTTTCGTCAATACGAGCAAGATCAGCAATTGTATTAGAAAGCTTATCTAGTTTTTCTTCTATGCGCTCTAAGCGTTGTTCTGTAGCCACTGTCACCCTCCAAAACTCTGTATAAAACTAACGGTTGTCCATATAACTCCACCAGCTACCATTAGTCCTACAACAATGGCTGATACGTCTAGCATTCTTCTTTGTCTACGTCTTTGTTTGTAGATCATGCGTTCACGCTTGGCTTTTATGTCCTTACGCATCTGCATCATTTCTTTATATGTTTCAGTTCCATAAGCCCAAGTAATTAGTTCTCTTACTTGTTTCTCTTGTTCTTCTATTTTCTTTTTAGCTATAACGGCATTGAGTGCTTGTTCTTCTACAGAGTTACCGTCAAACATCTTTTTAAATAACGGTGGGTTCTCTGCTTCTTTTTCAGCTTCTTTTATATCAGAAACTAAACCGTACCAGTGTCCTAGCTTTTGAGCTACGTGTTCAATTTCAGCGCCTTTACTGACAAGGACTTGAATGCCCTTGAATGTAGAAGACGCTATAGCTACTAACGATACGGGATCCATAGATTACTCTGGCTTTGTAGGCCACGTAATAGTCTGTGGAAATCCTTCTTGCTGTGGTACGTCTCGTAGAGCCTGTCTGTAGGTCGCCATATCCGCTGACATTGTTATATCTGATAAGCCATAGTGATCTGTAGCTTTTAACAGATCGTCCCGTGTAGCGCGTTCTGTGGCCTCTGCTTCTTTTAAATCAAAAGCCGCTTTATCTGCCCTTTGTTCGTCGGCAGTAACAACGCCTACAACATTTCTATTTTCATCATAAATATTAGAGTCTGCGAACATTGGCTTTAATATCCACTTTTCCTGCCAAACCCCATCAACATTTTCTACGCCATCACGAATTAACTCTTCTTCATTTCCGGGCGTGGGTGGCGTGACTTTTTGAACCTCAACTACATTAAGCGTTCTTAATGTTTCAGCAGTCCAATGCAAAGGAAGCGAAATATGTTTATTTTCAGACAATAATTCAGATTTGGTTTTTGTTTCTTCAGTTGTTAAATCAACATATAGCATTGTCATTCCTCACTTAATACTTTGGAAAAGCTGATTCTGGTGGATTAAAGTCTTCGGTATATACAGCCTTTCTAGTAATTCTAAATTGATCCATAAAGCCTTCTGCATTTCCTACTGAGGTGTTGCCCAGCTTCATTTTTAAGCCACCGTTCATAAGGCTAAAGCTAGTAAATGAGCTATCAGACCCAACAGATTCACCATTAATGTAAAGAGTCATTACTCCAGAGCTAACAACAACAGCAATATGATCCCAATTATTTGTCGTAAGAGCGCCACTAGAGCTAGATATACTTACTACATCTGCGCCACTTTTTTTCAATAGCGTTCTAACGGAACCTCCGCTAAGCCTATCTATTGAAAAGTAATTGCTACTATTTAAAAAAACTTGAAATAACCCAGCGTTAGTTGTGGTTGTGCCATAAAACCAAAACTCAATTGTTATATCTTCTTCGAATGTTGAAATTAAAGGCTGTGTGTGAACAGCCTGTAAATAATCGCTAGCTGAAGTTGTATCAAATCGAAGAGAGGTATTTCCAAATTTAGCTTGCGTATTAGTCAGCTTACAATCGCCTTCACTGCTGAAATTAAAGTTTCCAGCCAGATCATAAATCTTGCCATCATCATAGAATTGATAATGCGCTGTTGCAGATGTAGGGCTAAATCCACCAGCAGAAGATGGAACGCTTGAAACAATGCTGGAGTCATTTGCTGATCTAACATACCAATCAGAATAGAATGCCGATGCTCCACCACCGGCAATCCGGCTCATAATAAATGAATCGCCACCTAAAGCACCGCTTTCACTAATGGAGCCAACACTTGATCCATTTAAATAAAATGTGCCAGAGCTACTTCCTTTGTGAAACCCAACCCAATTCCAAGAATTAAAATTAAATGTTTGGCTTGTATTTCCATATACAAAGTTTGGGCTTCCATTCCAGTAATAAAAAATCAAACGACCATTGCTAAGTGTGCCAAACGAAAAATATTCTGTGCTTGTGCTAAGTTGCCCAACCCCAATAAATGCGCCATTGCCATTATTTGTAGTTCGATTGCCCTTTAAATAAACCCAAGCCGCAAACGTCATTGAGCTTGCATGGATACTGGTGCTAATACCTGTCGAAAAATAACTGTTGCGATTTTGTCCATCACAAAAAACAGAGCCACCGTCAGTTGATGGATCAAGTGCGGATGAATTTCTAAACGGACTATATGCAACAACCTCTGGGCCATTAACATTACTGCTAAGCTCAATCGTTCTGGTCGAATCGCCATTATCAATAAATCTATTTGACTGAAGGCAAAGAAATTTTTCGGTATAGCTGGGGCTACTTGTAAGAGGCGAAGTTGGCGGGGTAAACGCGCTTGTATATATAGCAGTTCCACTAACAACCCTTACATTAGAAAGGTAGCCCCTAAAATAACCAAGAGTGCCATATGCTACGCGCAGGCCATTGTTACCACTGTAATTTGCAGAATCAGAAAATGATCCAGATTTGGCGCTTTGAGAAACACCATCAAAATAAACAGAAACAGTGCCGCTATCCCTAACAATAGCGACATGATGCCATGCGCCATCAATTATTCCAGAGGCGTCAACAGTCCATTTATTCGTAGTATTTGCATCATTCCAACACAAATCACTACTAACAAGTACAACGCCCCACCAAGCAGAGCCTGTTCCAGACGTTGGAATAAAAATAGTGCCAGCAGTGTCTGTAGTGTTTATCCAAAACTCAACGGTAAAGTCGCCACTTCCAATATCAGTACCCGTAGTGCCAACGTCTAAGTAGTTGTCGCCTTCAAAATAAACAGACCAATTATCGCCATACGGACTAAATGATCCGGGCGCTGGGCTAATATTGGAAACTTTTTGAGGTGTTAATGAGTCACCGCCTAATGTCCTTGTAAAAGAATCGTTGTTATCGCCAGAAGACCCCTCAAAATCCATAAGGCAAATAACGTCATTAAAATCAACGTCTGGGGCATCTGGAAGACCACCACCTCCCGAAGCCTGAATTAATTTTTTAGCTACGCTACTCATCCAAGTGCTTGCCCCGCTGTAAAGCCGTAATAGGTTGTTCCGCCGTCATGCGTATAAAACACAAAAACATCCACAGCACTGGCTGTTGCTGTAAGCGTAGGTGCTGTAGCACTAGGCCAATCTACTGACGCAGGCCATGTTATTGTGTAACCAGATGCACTAGCATCTTGGACAACCTTCAACGTAAATGCAGATACTTTACCGCTTGCCGCAGGATTACTAAAAGTATAAGTAGTGTTCCCAGATAACGTGTGAACAAAATTAGTACCATCCTGCAAATTTATTGTTACGGTTGTTCCAGATAAAGTTGTTGATTCTTCAATCATTCCATTATCAAAAGTCACTACGCCATTAGAATCTGCTGTGATCGCCTTTGACGCTTCTGATGTTCCCAGCGTTGTAATATCTAAATAGTTAATTTCTGCTGTAGTTGCTGTAACGCCATCTAATATATTAAGTTCGGTTGCTGTTGCTGTAACGCTTAAATCAGACAAACTGGAAACAGTGCCTTTAGCGTCAAGTTGTGTTTGAATGGCTGATGTAACACCATCTGTATAATTAAGCTCTGTTACATCAGATGTAATCCCATCTAAAGCATTCAGTTCTGTAGCAGTCGCTGTAACTGCGGCTAAGTCTGCAATTGTTCTAGCATTACTCATGTTTTATTACTCCGATGGTTTGGTAGGCCATGTAATAGTATTAGGAAATCCTGCTTGTGCTGTCACATCACGAAGGGCTTGGCGGTATGCCACCCACTCTGCGGATAAAGTTAGATCAGCACCTGCTCGCCAATCCGTATCAGCTAATAATCTATTTCTTTTGGCACGTTCTTTTTCTGCCTTTCGGTTGTCAGCATCCGCAGTCCATGCCGCTTCTGCCGCATCAAATTCAGCTTCTTCTTCAGCAGTAAAAGGGACGTTCCCATTAGCCGTTGCGTGGTATCTAGTCATATTTTACCCTTATCCGTTAGTAATTCCGTAAAGACGAAACTTTCCGTTAAATGTCCCTGCTGATACCGTAAAACGTATACCTGTCAATGCGCCAGTGTTTGAGTTTTGGCCTATGCCGTATACATAGTGGATATCGTTATCGTCCTCATAATAACTACCTTCAAACCTTATAACGTGGCGGGCTGATGTATCGGTAGGGTTGTATATACTAAACTCAAAATTTGCGCTTGCATGACTAGCATTGCCTGTGCCTTGAGCAACAATAATATTAGAAGCATTACCAAACCCGTTGCTGTATGTGCTGGCGGAACCGTCTGTGTCCATTCTTCTGAGTACATGATCATAAGTACTGGTCGTTATATATGATCCGCCAATCTTTAATAGCGCGCGAAATTGCGCGCCATCACTACTTACGGTCATGTCGCTTATTATCAGCTTGTATGCGTCATAGGTAGAATCAAACGTAGTTTCTATATCTACAGTTGATGCACCGCT
>Ga0222719_10001307_pt1 | contig 24354 bp, 23 predicted proteins | sample C33_34DmetaG_FD_165039 | JGI IMG/M metagenome (GOLD analysis project Ga0222719, IMG submission 165039) | Estuarine water microbial communities from San Francisco Bay, California, United States - C33_34D | ecosystem: Environmental > Aquatic > Marine > Unclassified | place: USA: California...
CGACCCGTAATCAGTAGCTGCCTGCTCGGCGCCATGGCCGCCATCAATGAAGAGCATCGAGATCTCTTTGCTCCACACCGCCGCAACGTTCGGTGAGGTGCCAACTACGGCAATAACTGTGTCTTCAAGATCGGCATCAAAAAGAGTTCGGCGAAGAAACGGCAAGGTATCCATTTTCTGTGTACGAGGATCAACGACATCTGGATCGTGATGTTCCCATCCAGCCTGTGTTTCCTCGGAACCCCGATGATGATCAACCGTGACCACTAAACGCCCAGCGGCTTGAGCAGCTGCTCCGAGCCAGATCGTCGAACGCCCGCAATACGAACCGATTTCAACAATTGGACCTGCAACCGACGACTCGCAGATCTCTCGTGCAGCGAGGAAGAGCGCCTCTCCTTCGATATCTGGCATAAAGCCTTTCGTTTCGGCAAGTACTCGTCGCTTCTCATCATCCAATTGCACGAATGAAGGCTATGTGATGGCAGGATGGAGTCGTGCAAGAAGCGCTAGACGAACTCATCACTCTTCTCGACCTCGAGCCAATTGAAGTCAACTTGTTTCGAGGTCTCTCACCAGATGAAGACCGCCAGCGCGTATTTGGTGGCCAAGTTGCAGGTCAGGCTCTTGTGGCCGCTGCTCGAACAATTGAGGAGCCCGGCCGGCTTGTCCATTCGCTCCACGCGTACTTCCTTCGGCCAGGTGATCCGAAACTCCCAATCGTGTATGAGGTCGATCGCATTCGTGACGGAAAAAGTTTTTCGACACGTCGCGTCGTTGCCATTCAACATGGCCGAGCCATTTTCAACCTTCAAGCAAGTTTCCATGATCAAGAATCCGGGCTCGATCATCACAACCCTGCCCCAATCGATGTTCCTCCGCCCGAGAGCCTGCCGAATTTCCAAGAACGCATGGAGCCATACAAGGACAAAATCGGTCCGATGTATGACTCTCCGCGTCCAATCGATGTGCGATACGTAAACGGCGATCCAATGTCGCGCAGCAACCAACCAACCAATGGCCAAAAAGTGTGGATGCGCGCGAATGGCACTCTGCCTTCCGACCCAACTTTGCACGCCTGCATCGTGACGTATGCGAGCGATATGACATTGCTCGACACCACCTTGCTACCTCACGGGCGCAACTGGTTTGATGGAGTTCAGATGGCATCACTCGATCACGCAATGTGGTTCCACCGACCATTCCGAGCGGACGATTGGCTGCTGTACGAGCAGCACGCAATTTCTTCGTCAAGCGCACGCGGTCTCGCCGCCGGATCGATTTATAACGCCGATGGCCATCTTGCAATTAACGTCGTCCAAGAGGGTCTCATCAGACTCGAACGATGACTCACCGACTCGCTGGGATAGTCGCCCTCTCGACGTTGATCGTTGCGTGCAACTCTTCAGCAGACCCGTCAACTCCGACGATTTCCGGTGCGATTACTGGCCCCGATGTAACCACGACATCACCTCAGCCACCACCATCAATTGTTAATGATGATGTGCTGCGCTCCCCCGAACCGACCGACTCACAACCGACTCTCCGAGTCTCTGTCAGTGCCTCGCTTTCACCGTTAAGTGATCTCGTCGCGGACCCCCTGGCAGATCGACTGCTCGCCGTCGAACAACGCGGCATCATCTACAGCCTTGACGAATCTCAACCCGTTGAAGTTCTGAACATCTCACATCTCACAAGGCAGAACGGTGAACAAGGGCTACTTGGAGCGGCACTTTCACTTGATGGCAGCACGATCTACCTCAACTTCACCTCAACCGAGGAGGGCGCAGAGGGTCATACCGTCATCGCCGCGGTGACAAGAGCAAACGACGGTTCGTTTGATGAGAACAGCCTCGTGACCATCATGACAATTTCGCAGCCGTACGGTAACCACAACGGCGGCGACCTGGAGGTGCTCTCCGATGGGAGCCTTCTCATCGCAGTGGGCGATGGCGGCTCAGGCGGCGACCCTGAACGCCATGCTCACAATCTCAATGACCCATTAGGCAAACTGCTTCGAATCCGCCCTCTCGTAGGCGGTGGGTACACCATCCCCCGCGATAATCCATATGTCGAGACTGCACTCGGTGAGGTGTGGTCAAGTGGTCTGCGGAACCCTTGGCGAATCGACGTTGACCCCATCACCGCCGACCTCTGGATTGCAGATGTTGGCCAAAGCGAGCTTGAGGAAATCAATCGGGTCGAAGCGCTTGGCAACCTCGTTGGTGGGAAAGGCATCGACTTCGGGTGGAGCTCATCTGAGGGATTTGCCCCGTTCAACAGTGATGTTTCGCCCGACCCACGGTCGACTGAGATCGATCCGGCCTTTGCTTACCCGCATGACAATGGTGCATGCTCAATCACCGGCGGCGTTGTCTATCGAGGAGATCTCATCGATGATCTTTGGGGCTGGTATGTATACGCCGATTACTGCACCGGTGTCATCAGCGGGTTCAACTACCTCACCGGTACCAACGTCAAACTTGCTGATGTCGAATCTCCAACCGCAATAGAGCGAGATCACTTGGGCGAAATTGTGATTGCGACCGCCGGCGGTGACGTCGTTACCGTCGAACGCCCATGAACATGCCCTTCAGGGCGTCATAGTGCTCGATCACGTGACCAGCTCCGAGCACGACAGCCTCTAGCGGCACATTCGACATTCGAACAGGGACTTCTGTCTCGCGTTCGATACGGGCTGCGAGTCCTCGCAGCAAACCTCCACCACCAACGAGGTACATACCTCGAACGAGAAAATCCTGCGATAGCTCGGGAGGAGCCTTGGCTAGGCAGCGGACCACAGAGGCAACGATTGATGAGACTGGGTCCTCGATCGCGTCACGAATTTCTTCAGGAGTCAGCACCACCGTCTTCGGCAAACCCGACATCAGGTCACGCCCCCGAACCTCAGCGGTGGCTTCGTCAACAGTTTCGGCTGCTGAGCCAATGGCGATTTTGATTTCTTCGGCTGTACGTTCGCCGATCGCAATTCCGTGTTCGCGCCTGATGTGATTCTGAATTGCAGCATCGATATCAAAGGACCCAACACGAACAGCTTCGAGTGCAACGATCCCACCGAGAGAAATCACTGCTGTTTCGCTCGTGCCTCCACCAATGTCGATCACCATATTTCCAACGGGTTCATCGATTGGAAGGTCGGCGCCAATCGCTGCCGCCATCGGCTGCTCAATCAGGTTTGCATCTGCTGCACCTGCTCGACGGGCCGCATCTGTCACCGCTCGACGTTCAACCTCGGTAATCGCTGAGGGAACACAAATTACGACCTTAGGTCTCGTGAACCGACTTACCCCGACTCGCTGCAACAACAAACGAATCATTCGCTCAGTGATTTCGAAGTCAGTGATCGCACCTCCGCGGAGCGGCCGGACGGCCACGATGTAGCCAGGTGTTCTTCCAATCATCTGCCAGGCTTCACGACCTGTTGCAAGAACCTCACCGGTTTGGCGGTTGAGGGCAATGACCGAAGGCTCATTGAGAACGATCCCTTTGCCCTTCATGTACACAAGGGTGTTAGCGGTTCCAAGGTCGATCGCAAGGTCACGGGCCATTGGGTTCACCTTGCTCATCAGCGGGTACTTCGTCAGAAATTTGGCGAACCCGATCCGTTACGTTCTTTCGCGCATCTGAAGACAATGCGTTGATCTGCCGCCTGAAGTCGGACACTGCATCATCGCTTCGTTTTGTTCTTCGAATGATGAGCAATATCGCAAGAGCAATGATTGCTGCCACAATGATCAGCAACGGCATCTCAGTTCGACTCCGATGCAACGTTGCGCGGATCTTCAATGAGAGATGCCCCGGTTCCCCAGTCTGCACCTTCAGACCATTCTTCATGCTTCCAAATCGGAGCGGACACCTTCAGCGCATCGATCGCAAATCGCGCGGCCTCAAACGCGACGGGTCGATGTGGAGACGACACCGCAACGATCACCGATACTTCAGTCAACTCGAGACGTCCAATGCGATGCCAAATCGCGACCCGGCCGACATCGGTCCAACGGATTCGCAGTTCTGCTGCAATTGCGGCAAATGCATCAATGGTCTTTTCCTCGTACGCCTCGTAGGTCAGGGCGACAACATCATCTCGACCTTCTGCATGATCGCGAACAGTCCCTGAAAATAACGTCACCGCTCCACAGTCGGGTTGAATCGCCCAGTCATGCGCTACCCCGGCATTCAATACGTCAGACGTGACTTCAAACCAATTGTCATCACGTTTTGAATGAGGCACAAGAAGAATCGTAGCCCTCGAAGGGAGCGCGACCGCAGATTGGTCTCAACAGTTACTACAGTCGAATGTTCGTGGACCTCATTCCTCCTCCCCATGAGCGCGAATGGCGTCATCCCGCTGAGATTTCAGCAGAACATCGCATCCTCTTTGCAGCTGAGCCGCCGAGTCGGCGTCTCAAAGTTGTCGCACTTGTTATCGGGGCGTGTTCATTGATCGCTGCAATGGCGACAGCGCTCTTCATCACTGCATTGGGCTAACGATGGGTTGCGTTGCGAAATGATCGGAATGCAAATACCACACCTCCTCCAACTGCAAGCGCGATAGCTGCCGCAACTCCAACCAGAGCAAGTTCTTGCCGTCGTTTTGGTGTAATCGAGGCCCACCATGGGTCTTCGGTTCCTTCGACAAAGGTTTGTTCATTCGTGACCGTCGGACTCCAGCCCAATCCTTTTAAACGATCATTCGCAACAACCCAGCTCGCGCTCGTGTACGGACCAAGGCCCGGCGGAATTGGACCTCGCTGAAACCGCCACTGCAGCGCCCAAAGTTGCTCGCGTACCCATTGCGGAACCGGAATACTCCACCGTCGGCCAAGAAGCGCACGAACTCGATCACCTGGAATCCATCCGTCTGGTGCCACGTTGACCACGCCATCAAACTCGGAAACCACAACAGCCTCGACAGCGGACGCGAGGTCATCGATGTGAAGGAACTGCGCCGAGGGCTCCTCGTCACCTAGTCGACGACCCGAGCCCGCCGCAAGCGCCCTGGCTAACGACGAGGATGCTCCGAGACCCATCGTCACCGTCGGTCGAAGTACCGCAACCGACCGTTCAGGAGAACCACGCCGCCACCGATCAAGCACGTGCTCAACCGCAGCAAGTTGACGAGCAAAGACAAATGATGCCTCAGGCCGAACGACCTCATCTTCCGTGAGAGGAATCCGGCTATTCGGATGTGGACCATAGACAAGCGACGACGACAACATCACTACCCGTTGCGCGCCAACCCTACGAACTTCGTCCATGAGCGCTTCGCCTTCAACAGTTGCGCTCGAACGGCGGCGGGCAAGACCATCATGATCGCCGACACGAAGATCAACAATGACATCAGCAGAACCGGTATCGAACTCAACGACTTCAAGGCCCTCGCAGGCATGTAGCCGATCGACGACGCGGCGAGAGAGAACTGTTGCTCCTTCACGAATGAGCACCTTCTTCTCCACCTCGGCGACGTTACCCGCCTCAGATGTGCCTAGCATCAGAGATATGGCCGACAACCCTGAGCCGCAGCCCGAAGACCCGTTCCGCGGTATTCCATTTCTGGGAGACATCGCGAAAGCGATGTCGGGCCAAGGCCCTATCAATTGGGACGCTGCGAGACAATTTGCACAACTTGGTGCCACGGGAGGCGAACAGGAACCAAATGTGGATCCCGCTTCACGAATGGCGCTCGAGGCGCTAGTGCCGATCGCACAGATGCATGTCGGTGACCTCACTAGTTCCGACCTCACCGGTGTCGACATAGTGACGCTCAGCCGCTCTCAATGGGCGGCTGACACACTCGATTCATATCGCCCATTGTTCACTGATCTCGCAACCGCCCTGAGTGGGGGTGACACCACCGAAGACGATGCCACCGACCCAATGGCGCAAATGATGGCAGGGCTGTCAAAGATGATGGCCCCTGCGATGCTCGGGATGGCGGTCGGTTCGATGGTGGGCGACCTTTCGCAACGCAGTTTTGGTATCCACGATCTACCAATTCCTCGTAACGATTCTCGCCTGAAGTTGGTTGGTTCGAATATCGATGCCTTCGCTCGGCAATGGGAAATTCCGGCCGATGAGATGCGCCTCTGGGTTCTTGCGCATGAGTTTGCAGGCCACGCTGTTCTTGGGTCTGCGAATTTCTCGTCGCCACTCTCAACAATGGTTCGGCAATATGTTGCTGCATTTCGGCCTGACCCTGAAGCAGTCATGGAGAAACTCGGTGGGCTCGATCCATCTACTGGCGACCCAATGGAAGCAATTCAGCAAACACTCGGCGATCCAACAATCCTCTTGGGGGCAGTGAGTTCTGCCGAGCAGCGTGAAATGGAACCGCGGCTTGACGCAACAGTTGCAGCAGTTGTTGGTTTCACTGACTGGATAGTTGATGCAGTATCGGTCAGAGTTGTTGGTGGCTCGGCGCTTCGAATTGCCGAGGCGGTTCGACGGCAGCGGGTTGAACAGTCTCCCTCAGATGTGTTTGTTCACAGATTGCTTGGCATCCGCCTTGACGACGATCAAGTACGTCGAGGAAAGCAATTCGTTCAGGGTGTGGTCGATCGGGTCGGAGATGACGTAGCGATCGAAATGCTGCTCACCGGTACAGACCGATGCCCAACGCCAAGCGAGATCGAAGCACCGGGTTTGTGGCTTGCCCGAGTCAGCGAGTCGTAAGCATCTGGCCGGAGTTGAATGGCCGGGCTCCAGCGACATACGAAATTGATGCAGCGAGCAGGACTGCAGCTAGGTAACTGATCCCGACCACTCCCGACATCTCGACAAGGATCGGTACCGCCGCACCTGCAACCCAACCGAATTGAAACCTGGTCTCGAACCATGCAAACGTCGCTGCTCGACTGCGCTCAGAGCCGTCCCGTTGAACGATCGATTCAAAGGCAAGCCGTCCGATGCTGCTCGAAAAATTGACGAGGATGGACAACACCACGCCCATCGCATAACCCCCAATAAATACAGCTCCTCCTGCTGCGACTGCAGGTACAGCAAGTGAGGCAGCAAGCATCTTTTCGACATTGATTCGGCGCCGCAGCCACGGACCAACCGTGTTTCCAACAAACGGGGCAAGCGCGCCGAGGCCCACAGCAGCGGCAAGCCAAAGCTGCGGTGCTGCGGTCGCTCTGAACCACAGCGCGACCTGGAAAAGAGTGAATCCTTGGGCGAAGCGGAGCACCGTCATTGCTATCCACCCGACATGAACATCAGTACTCTTTTCACCACTGTCCGATAGCGACTCACTCACTGATTGACTCGATTGCGATCGGGGCAAGCGGGTTGCGAGAAATGCTGCTGCAACGAAAAACACTGCACCATAAAACAAGGTGGCTCCAGTACCAAGTATCTGCTGGATCACTGCAGCAGGAATCACTGCTGCAGCCCCTGTCAGAGTCGCGATGCGGCCTAGTTTCGAATTTGCCTCAACGAGATCGCTTGCGTCTCGCACAACCGACGGAACAATCGCCTGTTTTGTCACCGCATAGGTTTTCTGAAGCACCAGCGCCGCAAATACAAAGGGGAAGAGTGCAAGTCCGTTAGCGGTGAAGATCATCCCCACCTGCACTGCTACTCGAGCAAGACTAAGTCCGATAACCATCGCCCGGCGTCCGCCTCGTAGCCGGTCGATTATCGGTCCCAATTTCGCGTTGACCATCAGAAATGGTGCGAATCCAACAAGTAGAAACGCAAGAAGTCGCGATCGTGCTGCATCGAGATCGACATCGAAAAAGAACGAATCAGCAAGAGCAACCACCATCGAGGCTTCCCCCGCAGTCATGACTGCGTGCGTGATTGCTAACGAATGAAATCGGCCTTGCCGCCGTTGCTCGGGCACAGCGAACATCGTAGACAGCGTCTGCTGATTAGCCGGTCTGACGTTCGAATTTGTAGCCGACTCCTCGAACAGTCACGATCCGGCTGGGGAGCGTTGGGTCAGGCTCAATTTTTGCTCGAATTCGTTTGACGTGGACATCAAGGGTTTTTGTGTCGCCGAAATAATCCGAACCCCACACTCGATCAATGAGGAGTTCGCGGGTCATCACGCGACCAACATTGGTCATTAACAGGCGCAAGACGTCGAACTCCTTGAGCGGCATCGCAACACTCTCACCTCGGACACGTACGGTGTGTTCATCGTTGTTGAGTTCAACATCACCAACGACAAGCGACGTTGCTAGCGGTTGAGGAATCTCACCCGTGCTGTCGCCCGCCTGACGGCGCAGGGCAGCCCGAATTCGAGCAACAAGTTCACGGATTCGATATGGCTTAGCAACGTAGTCGTCTGCTCCAACCTCGAGCCCCACGACCGTGTCAATTTCACTTGATTTCGCTGTCACCATGATGATCGGAACATTGCTCTTTTGCCGCAATTGGCGACAGACCTCGATGCCCGTCACCCGAGGCAACATGACATCTAACAGAACAAGATCGGGGTTGAGTTCATCGAACTTTGCGAGCGCCTCGAATCCGTCTCGTGCGACACTTACGGCGAATCCTTCGCGACCGAGTCCAACTTCCAGAGCGTCAACAAATGACTCTTCATCTTCGACAACAAAGATGTGTGCTTCACTCATCAGATGTGCTCCATTGGGAATCTCAATCGAAAGCAGCTTCCTTCGCCTTCGACTGATGACACTTCAATGGTTCCTCCATGGTTTGTCACCACGTGACGAACAATGGCAAGCCCGAGTCCAGTGCCTCCAGTCCCCCGACTACGAGCTTTGTCAACCCGATAGAACCGCTCAAAGATTCGGTCGAGGTCGCTACTAGGAATACCAACGCCGTTATCGCAGACTTCAATCGCTATGTCGTCGGCACCCGCCACTGACCGAAGAGTGACGACACCCTCGTCCGGTGAATACTTCACCGCGTTGTCAACAAGATTCCCGAGTGCTGATGCAATTTGCTGGCGATCTCCAGTGACTCGGGCTGATGGGGTTGATTCGACCACAATTTTGATTTGACGCTGGTGAGACGCCTCGTTGTATCGAGCCTTCACTGCCAACAGCAGTTCTTCCACATTGATGTCTTCGGTGTTCTCGCTGATGGATTGTTCCGTCTGAGATAGTTCGAGGAGGTCGTCGATCGTCTTCGCCGCACGTTCTGACTCTGCGAGCATGCGTCCTGTCAAACGCTCAATAATTGCGGGATCAGTTTCTCCGATGAGTGCCTCGGCAAGCACTGCAACTGCCCCGACCGGCGTCTTCAGTTCGTGACTAATGTTTGCAATGAAATCGGTTCTCATTGAATCAGCACGGGATTTTTCCGTCACATCAGTGAGAACTGCATATGCGCCCCTCCCATTCAGCTTCCCAGCCTGTAACTCACAGATCAATTGGGGTGGGCCACTAAAGGTCAGAATCTCATTAACCTCCGCTCCCTGGAACGCCTTCTGGAGAGCGCCGTCAACGGCATCGTCCACGAGCAAAGCGGTTGACCCATGCGCAAGCGCACTGAACGCTCGATTCTTCATCGTTTTGCGCTCACTTACATCAAAGATGGCAAGAGGAATTGGAAGAATGTCAAAAATTTCCACCTCTGAATACACAGCCTGAGGTGTCCTATCAGGTTGAGCAGAGACCTTCACTTTTCGTCGTGTGAACATAGCGATGATAAAAAACCAATCCCTCCGGCGAGCCCCGCAACCATTACGAGAATGAGAGTGTGCAGCAATCTCTAAAGTCAGTCAGTCCCAGTCGGCCCAAATGGGGATCCCGCTCCCTCATTTAATTCACGGTCAGAAACATGCAGTTCGGGAAACGTTCCTTCTTCAATAAATCTGACCCGATTGGCGAGGTTCACCGCATGATCGCCCAATCGCTCGTAGAAACGGGCGACGAGCGTAAGTTGCACTGCTACTTGGAGATCGATTGTCTGAGAAGAATGGCTTTCGATGATCTGCTGAAGAAATTGGCGTTGCAAATTGTCGAGCAGTTCATCGATATCGCCAAGAGCTGCGGATTCCATCGCATCTCGGTTGACATATGAGGTAACCGCCTTGCGATATTCCCTTGCCGCTTGGTCGCCCAGTTTTTGAATAAGGCCTCTCAGTTTTGGATCCATCTCATAGCCATGGATTCGTCGAGAAGCCTTGCAGATATTGCAGGCCAGATCGGCTGAGCGTTCCATATCCGAAAGAATTTTCAGCGCCGAGGTTACTTCTCGCAAATCTCCAGCCACCGGTGACTGAAGAGCAAGTACTTTCAAGATGAGTTCTTCGGTTTCGAGCACTCGCTCATCGATATCTTTGTCGGATCGAATCACAACTTCTGCAGCTTTGAGATCGCTCGACAACATGATGTCAGTGACCTTAGGAATGAGCTCAACAATGTATGCGCCAATCGTCGAGACCTGTTTGCGAATATGTTCGAGGTCCTCATGGAACCTGGCGCGCACATCATTCATTAGCCAAACCTTCCTGTGACATAGTCCGACGTGGCTTTCTCACGCGGATTTGAGAAAATATTTTCAGTGAGATCCATTTCAACAATGTGCCCCGGCTGACCAGGTCCGTCGATGTTGAAGAATGCGGTGCGTTCGCTGACACGGGCAGCCTGTTGCATGTTGTGAGTAACGATCACAATCGCGAAGCGGTCTTTTAATTGCTCCATAAGTGCCTCGATCGCCATCGTTGAAATTGGGTCAAGCGCAGAACACGGTTCGTCCATCAGCAGTACCTCTGGCTCTACCGCAATCGCGCGCGCGATGCATAGCCGTTGCTGTTGACCACCCGAAAGTCCCGAACCTGGATTATCGAGACGATCTTTTACTTCGTCCCATAGGTTTGCACCGACAAGCGAACGTTCAACGACTTCGTCTGCTTCAGCCTTGCTCATTCGGTTCGCATTGAGCCTCATTCCAGCAACGACATTCTCGTAAATTGACATCGTTGGGAATGGATTTGGTCGCTGAAATACCATGCCGACACGACGTCGAACGGTAACCGGGTCTACCCCCGGCCCATAGGTGCCCTCACCGTTGAGAAAAACTTGACCGTCTACACGCGCCTTGGGAATGACTTCGTGCATTCGGTTGAGCGAACGAAGGAAGGTCGACTTGCCACAGCCAGATGGACCAATGAGCGCGGTAATCGAACGGGGTGCTATTTCCATCGTCACATCGCGAACGGCAAGAAACTTGTCGTAATAGATGTTCAAGTTCTTGACGGATATCACCGGCTCCACGCTTGTTACCTCCGAGTGGGTTGTGTCCGCGGTCTGCGCCGGCATCTCGATCTTGCTGTTCGTCGTCATTTCAGTCCCTTCGGCTTCAACGCGTGCGACATAATTCGAGCTGCTGTAAAGAGGACAGCAACGATCATGACAAGCATCATTGCTGCGCCCCAAGCGCGAGCGATTCCTGTTTCAGGTGGCACTCCGGGCTGCACGTACTCGTAGTACGAAAACACTGGGAGCGTCGTCATTCGGCCACTAAATGGGTTGAGATTGATGTCTTGAGCCACGCCTGCGGTCACAAGTAGTGGCGCCGTCTCGCCAATGACACGTGCAATAGCGAGCGTAATACCAGTCAGAATTCCTGCTACCGCAGTGGGTAGAACCACTTTCAGAATGGTCCGCCATTTCGCCACCCCAAGCGCAAGTGAGGCTTCACGAAGCTCGTTCGGTACTAGTCGGATCATCTCCTCAGATGACCGTACGACCACGGGTGTCATTAGGAGCGACAGCGCAACCCCACCGGAGAGACCCGAGCGCGTACCTGGACCTAAAAACAACTCAAATAGCGCGTAAGCGAACAGGCCAGCAACGATTGACGGAATACCAGTCATCACATCGACCATTCGAGTGACAGCGCTGGCAAGTTTTCCTTTGCCGTACTCGACGAGGTAAATCGCTGTCAAAAGCCCAAGGGGAACAGAGATGATCCCAGCGATCGCGGTGATGATCAGCGTTCCGGCCATTGCATGGAGTGCACCACCGACCTGCGCCCCCTCCATCTGAGCGAGCATGTCTTCAGGGGTGATACGCATACTGCCGGTGAAAAACTTGCGATCAAATCGGGATGCACCCTCAGCAATCACTTTCCAAAACACAGAGATGAGCGGAATTGTCACCGTCGTAAACGCAATCGTCATCACTGTTCGCATTGCTCGATCAGTTGCCTGACGGCGGTCTTCGATAACTCGTGACGCAATGGTCACCAGCAAGAGATAGAGGTGGGCCGCAACAATGGCCATCCATCCCCATTTGAAGCCACCAATCGAGTACACGCCAACTACGCCGACAACGATTGACAGAACACAAATTGCCACCGGCACCCACGACGGCATCTTTCCTGTCGTCAACGACGACGCATGGCTCTGTGGTGGACTCATCGTTGCGGTCATCCTGCCGCTCCTGAAAACCCAGAATTTGCGACACGACGTGCAAGCATGTTCACGCCGAACGAGAGAAGAAAGAGCACAAGCCCGGTAGCGATGAGACGGTTGACGTCAAGCCCATACGCCTCAGGAAATTTCAACGCAATATTTGATGCAATGGTGTTCGAATTCTGATTCGTGAGAATGCTCCAGAAATACCCATCGCTCGGCGACAGGATGATTGCGACTGCCATCGTCTCACCAAGAGCACGGCCAAGGCCGAGCATCGCACCGCTGATCACACCAGATCGGCCGTAGGGAATAACTGCTTGGCGGATCATTTCCCATTTTGTTGCCCCAAGGGCGAGAGAGGCTTCCTCGTGAAGCCGAGGAGTTTGTAAGAAGACCTCCCGGGAGATCGCCGTGATGATCGGAAGAATCATCATTGCCAGCACAATGCCGGTAGTCAGCATGGTTCGACCACTCGTCGATGCAGTACCCGAAAAGAACGGAATGAAGCTCAAGTTGTCATTCGCCCACGGGTACACGTTTCTCGATAGCAGCGGAGCCACCACCGTGATACCCCAGATTCCAAACACGACGCTCGGGATCGCAGCAAGAAGATCGACAACGTAACCAAGCGTTTGAGCGAGTCGGCGCGGCGCATAGTGACTAATAAAGAGGGCGACCGCAAACGCGAGGGGTGTTGCGATGACTAGCGCCAGCGTTGCGGCGTAGACCGTTCCAAAAACAAGAGGTCCGACATATTCGAGAAAAGTATCGCTTCCCGACATCCCCTCTACGTCACCAAAAATTCCAGACCAGCCGACCACAGAAAGGAAAAACGCAACCCCTGAAAGGAGCACGAGAATGGTCACAGCCGACGCCTGAGAAAGTCGAGTGAACAGCCGGTCGGGAACCGAGGTTGGTGCCTTTTTAGTTTTTTCCTGAACGACAGGTTGGGACACGAGTGTTGCTACTCCAAAAAGGTGCGGATCACCACATACTAAACGAACACAGGGGTGGGGACGCCCTCCCCACCCCTGTGAGCTTTAGTGAATTACTCCACCGACGGGGAAATCAGCTTGCGACGCTGATGGCTGCGATTGACTTCGCAATTTCTACCTGAACCTCGTCAGAGATCGGAGCAGATCCAGCGGAAGCCGATGAGGCTGCCTGACCAACATCTGAACTGACGAAGGTCATAAATGCCTTCACCAAATCGACAGTTGCCTGGTCTTCGTACTGTAGGCAGACGATGTGGTACGACACGAGAGCGATTGGGTACGTGTCTGCCGAATCTGGGGTTCGGTTGACTTCGATCTTGAAGTCATATTCGTTACGGCCACCGGTGCGCTCTGACGAGTCGACGATGCGGCCAGCGGCCTCAGGTGAGAACTCAACGAATGAACCGGCAACTCCGACAGCTGCTGCAGGGAGGTCACCAATCTGTGAAGCATCGGCATAACCAATTGATCCTTCACCTGCCGCAACAGCAGCAACAACACCTGCGGTCTGAGGGCCACCTTCTCCGCCACCAGGACCATCAGCATCCCAGGCCTCAATTGCGCCATAGGTCCACACATCTGGAGCTGCTTGGCTCACGTAGTCGGTGAAGTTCTCGGTAGTTCCTGACTCGTCCGCACGGTGCACTGGGTTAATGGCGAGGTCTGGAAGATCAAGTCCAGGGTTGTCAGCTGCAATCGCTGGGTCCGTCCAGTTGGTGATCTTGTTTGCAAAAATTCCAGCGATCACATCGGCTGAAAGGTTCAGGGTTTCACCCGCAATCGACGGAAGGTTGTAAGGAATCGCAATTGGCGAGATGTAGTGAGGGAGGTTGATCGCGCCAAGGTCTCCTGCACAGACCTCCTTTGAGGCTTCCCATTCTTCGTCTTTCAATGCAGCGTCTGAACCAGCGAAGTCCGATCCTCCACCGAGGAACTGCTTACGGCCACCACCTGAGCCAATTGGGTCATACTCAACAGTGGCGTTTGGAGCGACTGACTGGAATCCAACCTGCCAACCGAGCATTCCCGCCTTCTGCGACGATGCGCCGGCACCAATGAGCGTTCCAGACACTGAGGCGTAATCGACATCGCCCATATCTTCGGCTGCTGGCTCTTCGGCCGCTTGCTCTTCGGCCGGCGCATCTGCGGTATCTGAATCACTGCCACATGCTGCAAGCACAAACGATGACGCAGCAAGAAGCGAAACAATTCGCTTTGAGGATCGTTTCACGTCGTTCTCCATTCAATTGTTCACGGGAATGCACCAGAGGAACTCAGGTGCAGTGGTGAAGGTAAATGGCGTAGGTGAACGCAAGGCCGGTTCAAGGTGAACTTCAGGTGAACAGACCCTTGCTGAATGCGATGATGTCTTCAGCGAGGACGCTGGCGATCAGCTGCCCACTGATACAAATCATATTGGGCATCGCCCGCCCCCCCGGCGCGTTGCCAGGTTCCATCAGACTCTTGCTTCCAGTGCATGATCTCGTCTGAAAGGTCAAACGCAATCACCTGGTCAAGCCACTCTCGATGCTTTGGATGCTGAATCGGAACCAAGACTTCGACTCGGCGCTCAAGGTTGCGCGGCATGAGATCGGCTGAGCCGATGAGATAAAGCGGACCCCCATCGTCGCCACCATGTTCAAATCGGTAAATCCGGCTGTGCTCTAGGTAGCGGCCGAGAATACTTCGAACCTTGATGTTCTCACTCAGCCCTGCTAACCCCGGCCGAATACACGAGATCCCTCTCACGATGAGGTCAATCTTCACCCCAGCCTGACCGGCCCGATACAGCGCATCAATCATCACCGGGTCAGCAAGAGAATTGCATTTCAAGGTGATTGCGCCTTCGGCGCCACACTCAATTTCACGTTCAATCAGGTCAATGAGTTGTGGACGCAAACCTTCCGGAGCCACCAGCAACGTTGTGTAGTCGTTATTCCGGCTGAACCCAGTGAGATGGTTGAATAACTGAACGACGTCATCACCAATCGCATCATCACTCGTGATGTAACCAATATCTTCATACACGCGAGCAGTGTTCGAGTTGTAGTTGCCAGTACCGATATGGCAGTACCGACGCAGCCGTTCGCCATCGTCTCGAACAACAAGTACAACCTTTGAATGTGTCTTTAAGCCGACCATTCCATAGGCAACATGAACACCGGCTCGCTCGAGGCGCCTCGCCCACACCACGTTGTTTTCTTCATCGAAGCGAGCCTTAATTTCAACGAGAACGGCAACCTGCACGCCGCGTTCTGCCGCTCGAATCAGGCTCCTCAAAATCGGGCTGTCACCACCGGCACGGTACAACGTCATCTTGATCGTCTGCACCGAAGGGTCATCCGCCGCTTGGGCGATGAACGCCTCCACACTGCTCGCAAAACTCTCGTAGGGATGGTGCAGCAGTAAGGCGCGATCATCGACGACATCGAACAACGATCGTTCAGCCTCCTCGGCAGCATTGATTCGTCCAGCCGTCACAGGGACCCAAGGGCGGAACTTTAGATCTGGCCGGTCGAGATCGGTAAGTTGACTGAGGCAGGTCAAATCGAGAAACGTCGCATGGGTTGTCACATTTCGTGGATCAATCTCAAGCTCGCGAACGAGTAGCCGAAGGATTTCCTCGCTGACCGAACGGTGAACCTCGAGGCGCACCGGACGATTAAATCGACGACGGCGCAGTTCAACCTCGACCGCTTGAAGAAGATCGTCTGCTTCGTCCTCTTCGAGTGCAAGATCGGCTTTCCGGGTGACTCGAAACGTCGCCCAATCTTCCACCACCATTCCAAGGAACAGACGGTGAAGGTGTGCTGCAATAAGTTCCTCTGAAGTGATGAACCGGCCGTCACCAATCGCAATCAAACGAGGGAACACATTCGGAATCTTTAACCGCACAAAACGTCGCTCACCTGTTGCAGGGTCAGCCACCGTTGCAGCAACTGACAGGGCGAGATTCGAAATGTATGGGAATGGATGACCAGGGTCAACGACGAGCGGTGTAAGCACCGGGTGCACCCGAGATTCGTAAAACTCTGTCATCCGATCGCGGGTCGGCTGGTCAAGTTCTTTCCACTGAAGAATCGAAATGCCGTTTGCAGTCAACTCAGGAAGTAGAACCTCTCGAACAAGCGTCTCTTGGGTGTGAACGAATGCTGAAACGCGTTCGCCAATGGCCTCAACCTGTTGCACGGCAGTGCGACCATCTGGGGTGGTCTCATCAACACCGGCAGCAATCTGGTCACGAAGTGCAGCGACCCGAACCTGAAAAAATTCGTCAAGATTTGCCGAGGCGATCGCGGCGAGGCGCACTCGTTCAAGAAGCGGAACTGCCTGGTCTAACGCGAGATCCATCACCCGCTCGTTGAAGTCGAGCCAGCTCAACTCGCGGTTGAGAAAACGGCTCTCCTCCATGATGTTCAGCTTTCGTACTCGTCCTCAGGGTGTCCGAGGTCCCACTCAAGTGAGATGAGTTCACGCTCAGCATCACGATTGATGCGCTCGCGATTACGTCGGAACTGAGGATCGTTTTCAGTGAGTAACACGAGTCGGGCTAACGCACGAGCCCGAAAGGAGTCAAGCAACTTCGAGTCACCCCAATCGGCGTACACCTCCCAATGAGGTGCAACAGGGCCTTGGTACACAATTCGAGCGTGGGCCTTTGGCGCAAGATCTTCTACGAGGTCACTCATCTGTTGGATCATATCTGTGTTGCACCAAAGTTCTGCCGTGGAAGATGAGTGAGGTGGCGGGAACCCATGGGCACTGCGGGACGTCTAACGAGATAACTCTCTCAGATCGTGATGCCACCACCGACAATCTCGACATCGATGTCATAAAAACGTAAGAAAAAGGTAGGAAAACAATAGATACCCACGAAACACTGGACTTAATATTACGAAAGTGTTACTATCTGGAAATGTTCACCATCACATCTCATAAGGAGGATCGATGAAGAACACCCCCACAGGCATACATGGTCGCATCACTATTCATGACCCCGAATCGGTCACGGCATGGATGTCGGAGGGCAAATGTCGCATCCATCCGCCTGCTGTCTTCTTCCCCAGCGATGGGGCAGGTGTTGAGCGTGCCCAAGCGATCTGCAATCGGTGCCCAGTCGCTGAGCGCTGCCTGGACTACGCCCTTGAATTCCGAATCGAACACGGTGTGTGGGGGGGCGCAAGTGAGCGCGAACGACGCAGAATCCTGCGCCGCAGAAAACTAGATATCGCAGTAGCGGAAACCTAAAGCAACAGACCGAATAACGGCTATTTAGAGGACTCGTCCTCTGACGCAGCCTCTTTATTCGCCTCAGCAAAACCCTTCTTCAGTTCATGCTGTGCTCGACCGAGATTTCGCGCCATCTTAGGAAGTTGTGAGCCACCAAAAATGAGCAACACAACCAAGAGAACGATGAACCATTCAGCACCACTAGGCATGGGAATATCCTACCGCTCTGCGTTCGTCGATTAAATCAGGCGCCGACAATGCCACGAGCAGCTTGGGCTCGCTGGCGGCGAATACGCCGCCGTTCACGTTCAGATAGCCCGCCCCAAATACCGAATTTCTCGCCGTTCCTAAGGGCAAATTCAAGACAATCTTCGCGTACTACACATCCCCGACATACCTCTTTCGCCTCACGAGTTGATGCACCTCGTTCAGGGAAAAAGAGATCAGGGTCGACACCAAGGCAATTGGCATCATCTTGCCAATCCTCAGTTGGTCCGATCTGATCGTACATGCGCGCTCCGTCCTACTTACTAGGGTGAAATCCCCCGCGCGAAACGGTCACCCAACCCGCTACACGCTTGAAATTACATTGTTGTTATTCTCTCACAGCACCCTATCGGAACGCAAGTGGCTAATCCTCAGTGGAGAATCTATTGAAAATAGGGACTTAACCAGCGCGGCGGCGGGTCACGCGCTCACGACGCTCAATAAAATCTTCAAGGACGTAGCCGCCCAACTCATCATTCGTTGTATGAAACGCGCGCCCACCATTCATCTTGGTCAATTGGCTAATAAACCGGTCAAGAGATGCGGTGGCATCTAGCACAAAAGTATTGATACGAATTCCGTCCCGAGTGCACCGAAGTACCTCTTTTAAAGTGACTTCAAGCGTCTCTGGTGCCGGCGGATAATCAAAAAAGACGTCACCACGAGAGGTGATGTGAGCCGTCGGTTCTCCATCGGTCACCATGATGATCTGCTTCGTCCCGTGCTCTCTAGCAAGCATCTTGCGAGCCAATGTGAATCCGTGATGCATATTTGTCCCGTAGACGTAATCCCACGACACCTCGGGAAGTTGAGCTGCGGTGATCTCACGTGCCGTTTCGGAGAACCCCACCAACCCAATGAAGTCGTGCGGAAAGCGTGAAGTGATGAGCGAGTGAAGTGCCAACGCCATCTTCTTTGCCGGCAGGAAGTTACCCCGCATCGGCATCGACATCGAGAGGTCTACCATCAACACCGTTGCAGCTCTCGTGAGATGTTCGGTCCGCTCTACCTCAAAATCATCAGGCGATAAGCGAACCGGCGTGCCACTCCCCTGCCGCGCAATCGCATTCCTGATTGTCTGGTGGAGATCCAGTCGGAACGGATCGCCAAATTCGTACGGTTTGGTGTCATACGCCGACTCATGTCCTTGTCCAATCGCCGACATCTGATGTTGACCGCTGCGATCCTGACGAAGGCTCGAGAACAGGTCGCGAAGTGCATTTGAACCAAGGGTCTTTAACCCTCGAGGAGTGAGTTCGAGACGACCTTCAACACGGTCGACAAGCCCAGCCTCGATGAGCTCGTTGGTCAGCCTCGATAATTGCTCGAGAGCAGACGCTGCATCATCGCCAAGAGTTTCGCGAATTTTGTCCGGATCTATTTCGGCAAGGTCTGCAGGTGAAGTCGCAGCGTCAAGCATTCCCTCGAGTTCATCAAGTCGACCCATTTCTGCCATTGCATCAAGGGCTTGCGACATTGACATCGGGTTGTCGCCTGTCATCTCATACGACGACTCTGCGTTGAACGAACCAAATTGAGCTTGAAGCGATGAGGACAGTTGCTCCATTTGCCACTGCAAATCCATGTCATCCATGAACTGTTGTGAGAGCCTCGCAAGCTGTTCGCGCTGCTCTGGGCTCATTGAGTTCATCATCGCTTGCATCGCCGACATTCGGCGAGCAATTGACTCAAGGAGCTCATCAAGCGTTTCAGGATTGTCGGGAAACATGTCGCCGTACTCGTCCATGAACTCGTCGAATCCAGGATCTTCGCCTCGGTCACGCTTCGCAATCATTTCATTGAGCGCGGACAGCATTTCTTTGGCTCGTTGAACGTCATCTGGGGTGACAGATTCCATGCCCTCTGAGACCCGATCGACAATCTGTTGCATCATCTCCGATCTCAGCCGGTCCGAAAGTTCCTCGAAGCGACGGGAGGCCTCAGAGGACTCGAAGTTGTAACTCTGCAGGCTCTGCATACGACCTGCGAGATCATCAGGTAGAAGATCCAACCGCATCTGACGCTCATCAGCCGCTGCGTTGGCGTTATCGGCCCTACGCTCATCACCACTACGAACAGCGTTATCTCGAGCCTGCTCAATGGCATGCCGCTCCTCGTCGAGAATGTCAGCCAACTCGCGCGCTGCCTCTGCGAGCGACCCATCGAGCTCTCCGGATTCGCTGATTTCTTCGCGTCGATCCCGAATACGATCTCGCAACTCACCGAGACCTGGCATCTGACGGCCATCAGGGGTTCGTAGCCCCCGCTCCATAATCCGCCGAAGGGCCGCTTCAACATCACCATGGTGAATGACCTCATCGGTGATCTGCTCCATGAGCACGTCGGCGTCAACATCAAACCCGCGCTGGGAACCGTCCCACCGCGAATAGACAAACCTCCGCGCCATGCCTGCACCGTAGTTCGATTATCCGAACTACATCCGATCGTGTCGACATCGATTTAGGGCAATAGTCTCGTTAGCAATGCGCGTCCCACGAACCTTCGTCTTCCTAGATCTCTCAGGATTTACGAATTACACAGCCGCGTACGGTGACGACGCCGCAGGAAAGATCCTCGGCACATTCCGAACGGTTGTTCGCGAGGTTGCGTCCGAACGAGGTGTTCGTATCGCTAAGTGGCTCGGTGATGGCTGCATGGTGGTTGCGGTCGACCAAGTCGGCGCAATTGAGTTCGTGATGGAAATTGAACGCCGGGCGACGAGAGTCTGCTCGCCGCTCACGCTTCGTGCCGGCATCGCTACCGGGCACGCATTGCTCTTTGAAGGCGACGACTACATCGGATCGGCAGTCAACATGGCCTCGCGCCTCTGCGACCACGCAACTGGCTACGACGTACTCATGCCTGCGTCAAATGCTGAAGGACTTCCCGAAGGCATCAGCGCAGAGCCCTATGGCAACGTCGAACTTCCTGGATTCCCAGGCGCCATCGAAGTTGTTCGACTTTCCGGAACCCCGGTTCGTGGCGACCGCAACGACACCGGCGAACTCTGGACTCGCACCCCGTTCGTCTAGCGGAAAAACCCTGCGCTCGCACTCAGACAAGGCGTGTGCGAAACAGAACTAACGGCTGCGATAGGTCGCTGATGAGCCTGAGGCATCCTTATTGAGACGACGCGTTAGGTGCAACCCTTCAAGTACGAACTCAACTGCGGCGGCCGTCGCAGCTGGTGACGGATCTTCTCCGGCAAACCGAGCGACAGCGGGACCAAGCGCAGGTACCTCGTTGACTAGTTGGGCAAGTTCTTCACTCGTTCGATCTTCTCCGGTATGCGCAACAACGCCCTCTTCAAAGGCCTCCACAATTGCCGTCGTCAGAGTTCCATCATGGCGATTGACAAACACCTGATGAACGGCTCCTTTGATGAGATTGTCAAAGATCTGACCTTCTCGACCGTCATCCATCGACTCAATCTCGATTTTTCCGATCGACGACGCCGCAAGTGCATCAAGATCATCGACCCGTGCAACCACAGGATTCTCTCCAGCGCGCAAACCCCGTCTCAGCGCATTTGCTGCCAACGACTCGTAGTTGGACACACTCAAACGAACACTCACGCCACTGCGCTGATTCACATGACTACTCGCACGAGCAAGGTGGCTGAACTCTGCAACAACAAGGCCAAGATATTCAGGAACCTCAACCATTACTCCGCCGACCGAGGTTGTGCTTGCCTCTTGCTGCATGATCGAATACTCGAGCCCAACCTCCAGTGGATAGTGGGTCCGAATTTGACTTCCAAAGCGGTCCTTCAACGGCGTAATGATTCGCCCGCGATTCGTGTAGTCATCAGGGTTCGCCGATGCCACCAGCATGATGTCAAGAGGTAGGCGAACTCGATGGCCACGAATCTGGATATCGCGCTCTTCAAGCACGTTCAATAATCCGACTTGAATGCGCTCCGAAAGATCTGGTAGCTCGTTCATTGCAAAAATTCCGCGGTTCGTTCGAGGAACCATCCCATAATGCAGGGTTAGCTCGTCGGAAAGATACCGGCCTTCTGCAACCTTGATCGGGTCAACCTCGCCAATCAGATCAGCAATTGACGTATCGGGAGTTGCGAGCTTCTCGCCGTATCGATCACTGCGATGAACCCAACTGATCGGCATCTCATCACCGAGTTCTGCTGCAAGATCCCGCGCATGCCGCGACACCGGAGCGTATGGATCATCGTTAATTTCTGAACCTGCAACAATTGGCATCCACTCATCGAGCAGTCCAACCAACGAGCGAATCATTCTCGTTTTCGCCTGCCCGCGTTCACCCAAGAAAATGACGTCGTGACCAGCAAGCAGAGCGTTCTCCAACTGCGGCATCACCGTGTCTTCATAGCCAAGCACACCTTCGAACAGCGGGCTTCCGGCGGCGATACTGGCGACCGCGTTTTCGCGTACCTCTTCCTTCACTGGACGAGATACCCATCCCGAGGCCCGAAGCTCTCCGAGCGTTAATGGAAGATCGGAAGGAACATTCATTGGATGCACGTCAGAACCCATGAGGCGAACCTAGTTCGAAGCGCAACCTCAAGCCTGATCCAGCGACTGGCCAAACTTCGCAAAATGAAGTAGGTACGATCTGAAGGTGTCATCTTGGCTACTCGATGGGGTTTGGAACGCCGCTGAAGTTCGCGACGAACACCGATCTCGGGCAATCGGACCCAACCTGGATCACACCGAATGGCGGGAAATCCATGTGCCAGGCCATTGGGCTGACATCGACCCACCCCTTACGACAAATGGCCCGCTCACCTACCGCACCACCGTCAACGCCGACCCCACTCCAGACGGTCAACGTCGTTGGCTTAAATTTGACGGTATCTCGTATCAAGCGGACGTATGGCTTGACGGCGCGTACCTCGGCGACACCGAGGGTTACTTTGCGCCACATGTCTTTGACGTCACCGAACTGTGGCGACTGTCAGACACCCATGTCGTCGCTGTCGAAGTGCATTGCCCCCCGACAGAGCCGGGACCACGCCGAGCAATAACGGGAGTGTTGCAAGATCCCTCTGGGCCGAGCACCCCCAACCCAGGAGGTATCTGGCGAAGTGTTCACCTCGTCGACACCGGGCCCATACGAATCGATGCCATGCGCGTTCTCTGTCAAGATGCGACGACCGAACGCGCACATCTCAGAATGCACGCTCGGCTCGATAGCAATCGCAGTTGCGCAGCCGATGTCCAGACCACCGTCGACGGTCGAGTGGTTGCAGAAAACCGAATCACCATCGCTGCAGGCCACAACGACGTTGCATGGCGTATTGACATTCCAACACCTGAACTCTGGTGGCCGCGCGACCTCGGTGACCAGAACCTTGTCGATATTGAAGTTGTCGTTTCGGTAGATGACACAGTGAGCGACACTGCTCATCGCCGCACGGGACTACGAGAGGTGGCGTGGGACGATTGGACCTGCTCGATCAACGGTGAACGGATCTTTCTCAAAGGCGCCAATTTGATGCCCATTGACGTGCTCTTGGGGCGCGCTGACGACGAGTACACCCGTCGATTAATGAACGATGCGGTTGAACTAGGACTCGACATGCTGCGCGTCCACGGCCACATCGCATCTACAGCGGTGTACGAATCAGCCGATGAGCTCGGCCTCCTCCTCATGCAGGACTTCCCGCTCCAAGGTGTGCAACGCCGACAGGTTCGCCAGGCGGCACTCAACCAAGCGAGCCAGATGGTTGACCTTCTCGGTCATCATCCCAGTGTTATTTCGTGGTGGGCGCACGACGAGCCATTCGCAAAACCCGCCGATGGCTCCGTTGACCAAGTGCAGACCCTGGGCCTTGCTGGTCGCGCCCGCGAACTCGCAACGAGGGTTCAAAGAGCGGTACGCGACCAGGCGCCAACATGGAATCGATCGGTGCTCGACCCAATCATCAAACGCGCGATTGAGGACGCCGATCCAACACGACGCTGCGTTGCCCACTCAGGAGTGCTTCCGCACCTGCCACTTCTCAACGGCACCGATGCTCATCTCTACATCGGCTGGACGGACGGACCGATCTCATTGCTACCTCGCGAATCAGCAAGGTTTCCAAACCTTTTTCGCTTCGTCTCTGAGTTTGGTGCTCCTGCCGTTTCACGGTCACCGGCTGTGAACGAATCGCTTACGGCCGGACGGTGGCCCGATGCAGATTGGAATACGTTCGCTGAGCGCACAGGAACGGAACGATGGCAGTACGAACAATCAACGCATCCCCACTTATTCCTTGATGCTGACGCATGGGTTGAGCAAACCGAACAGCACCAAAGCGATGTCATCTCGGCTTGGATCTCACACTTGCGGCGCATCGCCTACACGCCGACAGGCGGATTCTGTGTTCGAGCGCTGAATGACCACACTGCCGACAGTGGTTGGGGTGTGATCGATATTCATGGAAACCGGCGGCCAGCCTTTGCAGCGCTTCGTTCTGCCTGTCAGCCTGTCGTCATCACCATTGATGCGCTACCAGCAACCACGACAGCCAGTGGTCAA
>Ga0222719_10001309_pt1 | contig 24345 bp, 27 predicted proteins | sample C33_34DmetaG_FD_165039 | JGI IMG/M metagenome (GOLD analysis project Ga0222719, IMG submission 165039) | Estuarine water microbial communities from San Francisco Bay, California, United States - C33_34D | ecosystem: Environmental > Aquatic > Marine > Unclassified | place: USA: California...
AGCTTCTTGACTATCTACTGAAAAGCCAACTGTACTTCCATTACCAGGTCCTGCAGGATTACCGTCAATTGGGATACTTATCGAAAAAATACCACTTTTTGTTGCATAAAAGCAACGTCCCTTAGGATCTATCACTCCTGGTGAATAACCAATAGCCCCAAGAACAGCATCATAAAATTTTTTTGACTCTTCAATACTATTTGCACCAACCATTACATGACTAAACATTCTTTTCTCCATTTAATTTAAGCTAGAATATTATACAATTATTGAAAAAAAAACTATCTATTAATAACTTTAAAAGATCTTTCTTTAGCAATTTTTCTCAACTTCTCATCAGGATTTACTGCTATTGGAACACCACAAGCTTCAAACATTGGTAAATCATTAATTGAGTCTGAATAAAAAATAGACTTTCTAACTTCCAAGCCATTCTCTGAGCACCATTTTTCTACCGCCTTAACTTTTCCATTACTAAAAGTAGGTTCGCCAGATAACTGTCCTGAAAAAATATTATTTTTCAGCTCGGCTGGGGTTCCGATACCTGATTCTATTTTAAAAAAACTAGCAAAACCCTTTACAAGATAATCATGTGATCCTGAAGCAATTAAAACTCTATCCGCAGATTCCGCTTCATTAAGTAACTCTTTGGTTAATTGATCAGTTAAATTATTTATATTTTTCTGAATAAACTCTCTTACATAGAAGTCTACTTTTTCCTTTGTAAGCCCCACAATTGGGCTTTGAATAAAAGTTGAATATTCCTCAAAATCAAGAGCACCATTCCGATAATTTTGATCAAATTGATCGAGTAGTGATGTAGGATCTTTGATTAATCCTTTTAAATTTAGAAAATTTATCCATTCTCTCTCACAATCACCACAAAGAAGTGTGTCATCTAAATCAAAAATTATAAATTTCATTTAAGATACCAATTTGTAAATATTTAAAAATTTATTCACCATATAAATTAGTAAAAGATCTTTTTGAAAATTTCCATTCTCCATCCTCGAGAATGCAAGTATCATCATATTGTCCGCAAGGCCTTAACTCTTGACCATCAGGTAAAACAGCGGCCTCAATAGTATAACTTCTCATCTCAGCCTCATTACCATTTATTTTAATATATCCTGGCTGAGCAATCATGTGAACAAAAGGGTACCCTTTCATTGCTTCATTCCAAATACTAATGATATTTTCCCTGCCTTCATTTTTAATCTCTAAATGAGGTATTTCCCAGATAGCATTTTTTGACCATGTGCTACCCCAAATTTTTGAATCTCTTTGATTAACCCCATCACAATATCTGTCTAATAGTTCTCTAATTGCAACTTTTGCTTCTAAATCAGTCATTTAATTTCCTCATTGTCCTATTTATACTAAAATCATACTAAACTAATGACTTGAAGTAAAAATATTTGTAAATTATCAATATTGATTAATTTCTAAAGTACTAATTTAGAAAAAGACTGTTATAATTTATCTTGAATAAAACTTAATTTAATATAAAAAAATTTATATACAAAATAATGAAAGTGATGATAATTGGATTATGAGTGAAATTAAACAAAATAAACAGAATTTAGAAATAGTTAAAAATGGTGAAAATAGGTCACCTGATACTAGCTATACAGAGTACCTATCCCAGGACAGTAAAAAAGTTCCTGACTTCATGGTTGAAGAAAGCTTTGAACACCTTGGATCCGAAGATATTGATACTTCAAGATATATTTCTCGAGAGTTCTTCGAGCAAGAAAAGGATTGTATGTGGACTAGGGTATGGCAATTTGCATGTAGAGTTGAAGATATACCTGAGGTAGGCGATAGTCTTGTTTATGATATTTTAGATTGGTCTTTTTTAATTGTAAGATCAGATAAAGATACAATTAAAGCATTTTATAATAGCTGTTTACATAGAGGTAGAAGATTAAAGTCAGAGAGAGGTTTTGGTGATCAATTAGAGTGCCCCTTTCATGGTTTTTGTTGGCATTTAGATGGTTCTCATAAATTTACTCCGGCACCTTGGGATTTCCCACATATAAAAGATAGAGATTTTAGTTTACCTGAAGTTAGACTAGAAATATGGCAGGGTTTTGTATTTATAAATATGGATGATAACGCAGTTTCTCTTGAAGAGTACTTAGCTCCTATTCCTGAACATCATAAAAGATGGGATCTTGGAAATTGTAAAAAAGTTATTCACGTTTCAAAAGTGGTTCCTGGTAATTGGAAAACTGTTCAAGAAGCATTTATGGAATCCTTTCACGCTACACTAATTCATCCTGAAATATTACCATTCCAAGCTGATGAAAATGCTAGATATGATATATATGGCGATCATATGAATAGGAATATTGCTTTAACAGGAAAGCCCAGCCCAAATCTAAAAAATGTTGATGAACAAGAAATTTTAGACACTATTTTTTATGGTTCTGGTCGAATGGCAGCTGATGATAAAATTATAGTTCCTGAAGGAGAGGAAGCTAGAAAGGTTGCTGCGCAAGCTATGAGAGACGCTTTTGCTGAAGCTGATGGACATGATTATTCTGATAAATCTGATGCTGAAATGCTTGATGCAATTGTCTATAATGTTTTTCCAAATTTTTCACCATGGGGAGGATTTCCAAGAAATCTTATTTATCGATTCAGACCAAATGGTAATAGAGAAGACTCTGCGATAATGGAGGCCATGTTCTTACAGAGAGATCATGTAGATCCTGAAAAACAAGAACCGTATGAGCCAATTCCAATTCATTATCTTTCTGAAGACGAAAACTGGGATGATGCTGAAGAACTTACTGGTATCGGCTATATATTTGATCAAGATATGAGTAATATCCCTGAAGTTGAAAGAGGCATAAGAACAAGTAAACGTGGAAAATTGACTTATGCTAATTATCAAGAAAGCAGGCTAAGACACTGGCATCAAACTATTGATAAATATATTGCAAAAGGTCCTTTTAAACCCTAGTAAACAATAGTTTACGATTTTTGGGGATTAATACCTCTAAAAGAACTATAGTATTTTTGTATAAAGGCTAAGTCCTCTTCATTATCTCCTGTAGGATTGAAAATTTTACCTATCTCAATGCTTTTGGTAGAAGCATCAATAGATATTAACAATATTTTTGACTGTGTTTGTTTTGCAATTCTAAGAAAACCTGTCTTCCACCTTTTAACTTTTTTTCTAGTACCTTCTGGTGTCATAGCTATAACAATGCTTTTTTCCTTTTTTACAATATCAACAATACTTTCAATTAGTGTTGATGGGTTATCCCTATAAACAGGAATTCCTCCCAACCATTCAAAAAAAATTTTAAAACCAGGTTTAAAAATTGAATGCTTTCCAAGCCATCTAAGTTTAATATTCAACCCAAATATTGCTAACATTGCTAAAACAAAATCCCAATTTGAAGTATGAGGAGCCGCAATTAATACAATCCTCTCTTCATCAGGAACATTTCCTTTAATTGTCCAGCCAGAAATATTAATACCAAATCTACCAATTTTCCTTAAAATCCGAGACCTGCTACCTCTAAGCCTTTCAGGAATTTGACTTTCAGATATTCTTGCAGTTTTTTTTGACAAATTTACTCCAGCAAAATCTTAATAGGTTTTTTGATTGTATAAATCAATGATTCCACCAAGCTATATCAGAAAAAGCCCTAATATCAATCTCATGTGTCCAAGTTGACCTATGTTGCTGGTAAAGATGAAAATATGTATTAGCAATATTTTCTGGAAGAACAAGACCGTCCTTTTCCATTCCCTTCTCTTCTCTTAATTTTTGATATAATTCTGGACCTAAAACTTTTCCTAAAGTATCAGGTGCATCAACCATTCCATCTATAACAATATGAGCAATATGAATTCCTTTATTAGAAAACTCAGCACTCAATGATTGACATAACATTCTTCTTCCACCCATAGCAGATGCATGAGAGTGTTGATTTTTATTACCGCGCATTGCTGCTGTTGCAGATGTAACAAGGATTGTTCCTTTTTTTCTTATCTCCATAATAGGACAAATCGACTTTGCTAATCTGAATAGTCCTAAATTTGCTACCTTCCAGCCCCATTCAAATTCTTTTATTGAAGTTTCATGAAGTAGCTTCATTCCGGTTTGAGCACCTAAGTTATAAATAACAACATCAATTGGACCAATGTTAGTTTCTATATTGTCAATAAGGTCTTCAATAACGTTATCTTTAATAACATCAATTAAAAAACCCGTAGCAGTACCGCCACTATTTTTAATATTTTGAACTAAATGGTTTAGACCTTTTTGATCTGTTCGACGACAAACACATACATGAAAGCCTTCATTTGAAAACTTTTTTGCTACATTACCGCCAATTCCTGCACCAGCACCTAAAATTAGACAAACTGGTTTAGTTTCTTTTACCAAGGGTGAATTTCACCATTCCATTTATAGAAATTACCTGAATCTTCTTTTTTCAACCCAGATATAACATTTCGGATTCCAGATGCGCTTTCCTCAGCTGTTATTTCAGCAGCAGGACCACCCATATCAGTCTGAACCCAACCAGGATGCATGATAGATACAATTATAGGATCTTCTGCCCAATCAAGTGCTAAAATTTGACCCACCTTACTAACAGCTGCTTTGGTTGTAGAGTAAACATACATTCCACCCATTGGCCAAGTAGAAGCGGCCAATTGACTTGATAATATCATAAGGTTTCCTTTTCCAGATGCAGATAAATTCTCTTTAAAGGATCGTGCAACTAAAAGTGGACCAATAGTATTTATATTTAGAGTTCTATGCCACTCATCAAGGTCAATATTGTCAATTGTTTGATTTTCAGGCATTCCACCAACATAGCCAGCAACAATTATTATGCTGTCAATGGATTCTTTACCAATACGACTTGCTGCAGATTCTATTGACGATGCTTCAGCAATATCTAATTCTTCAATTCTAATATTTTCCGAACCAGCTGATAATTCATCAAGTTGTGACGCAGCACCAAGATCTCTAGCACAAGCTATAACTGTATTACCTTCTTCAGAATATTGTTTAGTTAATTCTAAACCAATTCCTCGAGTTGCTCCAACAATCATGATAGTAGACATTTTTTTCTCCCTCTAAATAAAATACAAAATTAGTTTACTTTGAAATACTTAAAATAAAAATATATTAATTGAAAAAATTTTTATTTTTTTCAATAAAAAAATTATACTTATCCTCTCTATTAATAACTATATCTGCTTGATCAGGCATCTCATCTAAAATATATCTAGTCAGTCTCTCGTAATGCATAACAAAACTTTTTATCTGATTTTTATCCATAATATTTTTTAATAATTTCTTATCTTTTATTCCTTTAGACATAGCTTTTTCCTGAAGCCACCTATTTTCATAAACATTTTCCATTTTTTCTACTTGAATAAAAATAAGTTTATCAAATCTATTAAATAACTTCTGATAATCACCCGCTAATTCATTGTTGCTCCACCTAGCCCAAATTTGATAAGGATCTTTTTCTTTTTCTAATTTATTTAGGGGAGGTTTCCATTTATTTTCAGGTATAGGTTTCGCACCTCCACACCATGCATCAAAAAAAATGAAATCAGGTTTACCTTTATATTTCTTCCAATCCTTTTTTGGATAATATTTATCCATTATTTTAGAAAAGGAGGGAATATAGGTATAAGTATTGGGCTGTGCCCCATATAGATTTTCGATAGTATTAACACCTAATTCAATGTCATGTGTCCCAGGAACGCCTCTTACACTGCACAAAGGATGAATTTTTCTAGCAATTTTATCTCTTTCTTCTTTTGTTTTGTAGATATCATCAATAGAAAAGCCAACAGCTCTTTTTTTGAAAACTTCGTTCAAAATTTGTTGAATAAAAATTGAAAGTGTTGTTTTTCCAGAACCTTGTCCGCCTGTTAATCCTATAAAATATGGTATATTTTTTTTATGAAATGAATTGAAGTAATCAGATAATGGAATCACTATATCTAAAAAGAAATTATCAGAAATGTCTTCAATATAAAGCTCTTTAGCTAATTTAATTAAATTTGGTTTAACCTTGGTATAAATTTTTTTATATTCATCTTTTTTTGGTGGAGGTAGATTCATATTTTAATTTAAACTAGGCCTCAATAAAAGAATCTAAGACATTTGGGACTTGAACATCCTTAGGCAAATTATCTCTTCCAATCCAATCGTCTATGACTTGGTGATAATAATAAATTCTTCTTTCTTGATAATTTAATGGCATAGACTCAAAAACCCCTGAGTCATGTGACCTCTGCATTGGTTCTAAATTTTGAAAATCTTCATCCATTATAGAGTCAAACGAGACCTCTTGTTCGTTCCAGTAATCAGGCTTCTCGTCACCTGACCACTTTGGAGCAAGCTGAGTCCATTCAAATTCTGTTTCTTTTAATCCTTTTGGCCAAAATAAAATTGCTGGATATCCTGAAGTATCTGTTGGTGTAATAAAGTTTGGAAACATGCCATAAGCGACATTGGTTTGAGCGTGTATTTTATCACATGTCTCTATATATGGAACATAATCAGACTCTTCTGCCCCAAGAAAGCCACCGTCTAAATTCATTTTCTTGGGAGTAACCATTCTTGAATGACCATTTTTTAATAAACCAGCTGCCATAGCATTACCATCGAGCAAAATATTAACAGTATCTTTATGAATTGTAGGAGCATGATAAACCTCCATAAAAGCATCAAGACAGGTTTTCCAATTAGCCTTAACAGTAACAGTTTTTTTATAAACCGTAATTAATTCAGAACTTTTAAAACATTCTAACTCCCGAGCTACAGGGTTTAAAAAATCTATTAAACTACCAGGGTCAGTCTCGGATAAAGAAATATAAACCCACCCATCCCAGGTATCGCAATAAACTTTTTTTAATTTCTTACATGAAATATCAAAGTCTTTAAAATCCCTCATATCAGGAACTTTTATTAAATCACCACCCAAATCATATGTCCAACTATGGTATTGGCATCGAAGTAAATTTGTACTTCCTTTCTTATCCCTGACAACAGGCGCACCTCTATGCATACAAGTGTTGTAAAATGCCTTAATAGAATTATCTTTTTGTCTAACGACCAAAATATCTCTTCCAAGTTTATCCCAAATCTTGTAATCACCAGGTTCTGGAATTTCATCCTCTCTAAAAACCATGAGCCATGATTTAAAAAATATTTTTTCGATTTCTAAATCAAATAAATTTTGATCAGTATATCTCTTACCTGGTATTTCGGGTAATTTTGGAAAATCTTTTGGTGGAGAGTTTCTTGTTCTCTCGTATTCCATTTGATCTTTTATTTCTTGTATTTTTTTTGCATCCATTGAAAACTCCCGTTAACAAATTACTATAGATTAGGTTTTATACAAGACTATAACTGAAAGAGAAAAATATTATGTTCCACAAAATGTTTTGTAGGGTTTGTCAGTAATGGGTGCTGGCAAAGTGTATTTGTCACTATTAGAGATTTCATCATAAGGATTTGTAATAAAACCTAGAAGGTTATGAAACGATTTATAATTTTCTTTTGATAAGGCTTCATCAAGAGCATTTTCAACAAGATGATTTCTTGGAATATAAAGTGGATTTATTTTCTTCATTTTTATGCATAATGATTTATCAAATTTACCTTCTTTTTCTATTCTATTTTTCCAAATGTCAGTCCACTCATTAATTTTTTTAGAATTATCAAATAAATTTATCAATAAATTTTCTTTCCCAACTATAAAGTCAGCTAAATATCTAAAAACCAGAGTAAAATCAGCTTTTTCATTTTTCATAATATCAAGAAGATGATTGATTAAATCTAAATCACCATCTTGAGTCTTTGTAATGCCAATCTTTTCAGACATTACTTTTAACCAAGCTTTCTCATACTTATTTTGTATCGAAGAAATTTTTTGGGTCAAAATATCAATTGCATTTTGTTCATTTTTGTCAATTAAGGGAATAAGCGTTTCAGCAAACCTTGCTAGATTCCATGATAAAATTAGAGGTTGATTTGAATAAGCATATCGTCCTTGAGTATCTATAGAACTAAAAAATGTATTTGGATCGTATCTATCCATAAACGCGCATGGTCCATAATCGATAGTTTCGCCTGAGATTGTCATATTATCTGTATTCATTACTCCGTGAATGAATCCAATACCCATCCATTTTGAAATTAAGTTGATTTGAGAATCACAAACAGCCTCAAAAAATTCAATATATTTTTCTTTTTTTTGAAAAAGGTCCTTATAATGACGATTAATAGAGTAATCACAGAGAACTCTTATTTTTTCTATGTCTCCACTAGTGCTAGCATATTGAAATGTTCCCACTCTTATGTGGCTTGAGGCTACTCTTGTTAATATTCCTCCAGGCAATACTTTCTCTCGAAAAACGCTATCACCTGTTGAAACAGCTGCCAAAGCTCTAGTAGTCGGTATATTGAGGGAATGCATAGCTTCACTTATAAGATACTCCCTTAAAACGGGACCAAGAGATGATTTTCCATCACCTCCTCGTGAAAAAATTGTTCTACCTGAGCCCTTAAGCTGAATATCCCTACGAATATTATCTTTATCAATTACCTCACCTAGTAAAAGAGCTCTACCATCACCAAGCAATGGAGAAAAACCACCAAATTGATGCCCTGAGTATGCCTGTGATAACGGCTGGGAACCTTTTGGCACCATATTCCCTGAAAAAATTAATAACCCATTATCTGATTTAAGTTTTACCCACTCAGGACCTAACTTCTCAGCAAGAGAGTCATTAAATTTTATTAATTTTGGTGAATTTGATTTATCGGCCTCAGTAAACTCATAAAAATCTTTTAACTCTTTTGCAAAACTATTATCAAAATTTAATTCCAAGTCATTAACCTTTATTATTTAAATTCAGATAAACGATCATTTGTATCTTTGATGTCTGGATACTCTTTTTCAAACTCTGATTTTAGGGCATCATCCATTCCAAGCCCAGCTTGTGATAAATTATACAAATCTTTAAAAGCTTTTACAGATTCTTGAGAATTAGATGAAATTTTTGAAGATATTTTTTTTACAAGATTATCTAAATCATCTTTATTTTCTTCAGCTCTATTTGCCAGACCAATTTTTACTGCCTCATTTCCTAAAATTATTCTGGCAGAATAAGAAATTTCTTTTGCTAATCGAACTCCTACGGCTTGAGATAAAGTTTGTGACATACCCCAAGTAGGTCTTAATCCAAACTTAGCATGAGTATCGCCAAATTTCGTATCAATTGTTGTAAAAATAAAATCACAGTGAAGAGCCATTTCTAATGCCCCTGTAAAACAAGCTCCATGAACTTTTGCAATAATAGGACATCTACTTTTTCTTATTGTATTCCAAGCAAGCTCTGCTGGTTTATCGAAAACATCACCAATTTTTCCAGCTATGGGATCAATTCCTTGTAATACTTTCAGATCAACTCCAGCAGAAAAGGCTCTCCCCGCCCCCTCAATAACAATAACAGAAATACTCTGATCATTTTCAGTCTCTGTGATTAAGTTTCTAATTCCATCTAACATTTCAGGCCTTAAAGCATTCAATGCATCTGGCCTATTAAGAGTTATTGTAAGTATTTGTTCATTAACATTTGTAAGTAAATAATCTGTTGGGCTTAAGTATTTATTGCTCATGAAAATTCCTCTAGTTTTTTTTCTGCCTAATCATTGGAAACGCAGGAGGAGAATCATTAATTTGTATCTTTCCTAAACATTCAAAGCCATGACGCTCATAAAGAGACATATTTCTTTCACTTGATGCTTCTAAATAAGCTTTTTCATTTTTTTCATCAATCATTTTTAGAGCTTCTTTTAAAATAAACGATCCAATGCCTGAACCCTGTTTGGAAGGATCTACGGCTATAAAAGCTAAATACCATGCATCTTTTGGATGGTAGTTAGAAAACTCCTCAAAAAATTGTAGTGTATCTTCAAGCCTATTTGCTGGAATAAATTCAAATGTTGAATGCAAGACTGAGTCATCAAATTCAAATCCAGGTGGGTGCCATAGCGAACTTCCATAAAAATTTTCTTCAGAAAAAACAATATTATTTTTAAAAGACTCTTTAGAAAATTCTTCCATCCAAATATCAAAACTTTGTAAGAAAGAGTCTGCTGACGGAAAAACCCATCTCAACAAATCATCATTAGAAAAACCTAGCTTTAGGACACTTTTAACTTTTTCTTTATCTTTCTCATTAGCCCTAATTATATTAGGTAAAATCGCAATCATCACTGAGCTCTGTAAAATATTGTTCTAATAAATGCTATAGAACTTTGTATTAAAAAAAACATTAAACAAATAACATAAAAATTTTCTTTAGCCTTTATAAAATCAAGTATCATTAAGCCGGCGATTAAAAAATTTATAACTAGCATTCCCATTTGAATAATAACCAGAGGTAATGGGAATAAATCTGAATATCCTAATATTCTCAAATTAATCACTCTTTTAGGGAAGATAAAAATTCCCAAAACAGAGTATAAACATAATATCCAATTAACAATTAGCCATGAGGTTTCATTATTTTTACCAAAAACAGCAAATGGTATCAAAGCACAAAACATAGCGCCAATAGCAGAGTATGTTAATAATTGAATACGGAAATTATCTGGCGCACTAAAGCCATCACTTTTTCTGCTCAAACCAATTAATATTGCTGAAAACCCAAGAATACCGAGAGCAATTTCAGCAATTAATTGTAAAGCATGAAAATTAGGATCCATAAAATACTAGCCTGCAGTTGTATCCACCTCTTCATCCCAATTTTGTTGACTTATCCATTCACTAAAAGGAGTCAATTTAATTGGTATCTCTTTTAAGACTGGCTCCATATCAACTTTAAAAGGCTTATGCTCTGAAACATTATTAAAACGATAAAAATCACTCATACTATCTATAAAGGCATCTCTATCTGCAGAACGACCACCTCGGTCTTCTTCGGAGGTATCCTTATAGAAAATATCATAAAGACGATTAGAGAAATCTTCTAATCCTAACTCTTCATATTTAATTGGTCGCCCAAAGTGGCCTGATAATAAATCAGCAACTCTAGGAGGAACAAAAACTTCAGGACCGCCAATATTTATACACCTTCCAACAAGATCATCTCTATCAATAGCTGCAATCATAAATTTAGCAACATCATCAAGACAAATCCAGCTGGCTTCCAAGTTAGGATTATGCGGATATGTATATAAATCTTTTTCTAGAATATCTTTTCTTGCCCAATTGGTAAGAAGATTATCCATAAATAAAACTGGTTGAAAAGTAGTAGTTTGAACACCTCCCTGCATCAGCATATTTACCATTAATCTAACGCTATCGTAACCAGCTTGGCCAACCTCTCCGAGCTCTTCAGGTGGACCCCAACAGCATGTATTATAAATAATACGTCTAACATTCGCCCTTTTAGCTGCGCTTCCAACTGTAGCAGCAAAATCTAGAGCCTTGTGAGACTCTTCAAATGATGGACGAGTATAAAAAACTGTATCAGCACCAACGCATGCTTCATAAATTGAGTCTGGGTCATTATAATCAGCACTTACAATCTCAACCCCATCAAATTTAGTCATTCTTTCTGGATTTCTTGTAGTAGCCCTTACGCTGTAACCAGCTTTTAGTAATTGCCTTACTTGAGCTAAACCTGGTCTTCCACTTGCACTTAATACTGTTACTAAAGTCATTATTTTCTCCTATAATTTTTATAAAACTTAAAATAAAAATTTCTTATTTTTTTAATATTAAGACTATTAATAAAAAAAAGTAAACGATAGTCTATATCTATTTTTAAATGCAAAAAATTTTCTATTTTTATTAACTAAAACTATTTTAAGTCTTCAGAAATTTATGTTTAAATAAAATATTATTTTAAAGGGGAATATTAATGAGTAATGAAAATAATGTTGCAGATAGAATTGCCTTGCAAGATGTTATGCTTAAATACGCTGCAGGAGTTGATGAAAGAGACTTTGATCTCTATGCCTCGTGTTTTATAGAAAATGTTGAAGTTGTTGATTTTGGAGAAGCTCCAATCAATGGAAGAGATGAATGGGTAGAATATGTAAAAGGTGCGTTAAATAATTATGGACCTACTCAACACATGCTAGGTCCTCAGTTAGCAACAATTGATGGAGATAATGCTCATTGCAGAACAGATGTCCAAGCCCTTCATTATCTAAAACAACCTGAAGGCGAAATACTTACACTTTGGGCAACTTATGAGACGGATATGGTACGTACTGATGAAGGTTGGAAAATATCCAAACATCGACTTGTATCAAGAGGTATTAGACAACAATAAGAAAGGTATAAAATGAAAAAATATTCAATAATAAGTTTACTTTTAGTTAATTTTTTAATTACTGGAGTTGTTTATGCTGGAAATTATGACAACACCTCAGAAGAATGGCAAATACAAGCTTATTCAAGCGCAGCTCCAGATTTTATAGGAAATTTTGCGACAATTATTGGTTCTAATGGAAAAGTCATAAGAGAAGGTTCCAATGGCTGGACTTGTATGGCGGGTAATGGCAGACCATACCCTAAAAAAGGATGGAAAAATGCTCATGATGCTATGCCTACATGTAATGATAAAGAAGCTATGAAGTGGATGAGCGCCTTCATGAAAAATGAAAAACCTAAACTTGATAAAGATGGTTGGATGTGGATGCTTCATGGTGATGTTGGAGAGGATAATCTTGTTGCAGGTGTTTTAAATAAAGAAGACTCTACTCCAGGACAGTGGATTGAGTCAGGTCCACACCTAATGTTTATTCCAAAAGATATAAAATCTCTAGATAACTGGAATACTGATTTTACAACTGGAGAACCTTATGTAATGTTTCCGGGAACTATCTATGCACATGTAATGATACCAGTTGAAGGATATTATAAGTACCAAAAAGAATCTGAACCAAAGTAAGTTCATATTAGCTTGGTCATTTCTAAAAAATATATGAGTTGAGAAATGAAATCTGTTGAAGTAATTCGCACTACTAAAATACCAGCAGAAATTATTTGGGATGAAATGAAACACTTCGATCGTGTACTCAGATGGGTTCCTGGAGGAGATAAAAGTACGATTTCTGTAAAGGGTAAAGGCATAGGAGCAATTAGAGATATAAACCTAATTACCCAAGGATATGTTCAACACGAATTAGTTGCTTATAACGATAATGATTATTCATTTTCTTATAAACTTACAGATGGAAAGCCTGTCGGAATGCAAGATTATGTAGTTGTTGCAAAAATTACTCCGATTAATGATCAAGAATCTGAAATTAAATGGACGGGTAAAGTTTCATCAGATAAAAGACTTAAGGAAGATGATGTAGCAGAAGCATTAACTACTGCACTAAATAATATGATTACTGGTTTAATAGCATTAATTAATAGAGAAAAACCTATTTTTGTAGATCAACCCCTCGAGGATTGGCAAAAAATTAATAAATAGAATTTATTTTTAAACTCCTTTATTAATGATTTGTTGCCCAAGGATACTAAATGGAAATCAATCTTAAAAATAACTTTTTAATTGGTGAATGCATCCATGGTTTTATGATTTGGCCTATGGGTGATGGTGTTTTAGGGCCTTGCTTAAAAAACTATGGAGAATGGTCTGAAGGTGAGAATATCATCATGTCACAATTCATTAATAAAGGTGATACTGTCATAGATATTGGAGCAAATATAGGAACAACTGTTTTATCACTATCAAAACAAGTTGGAGAAAATGGACAGGTTTTGGCGTTTGAACCTCAAAATCATATTGCTCAATGTCTTAATACCAATTTAACTATCAATGGTATAACTAATGTAATTGTTGATAATGCTGCTATTTCAAAAAAATGCGGATGGGCAAAAATTAATGACAAAGAATTTGAGGAAAGTGGACGTTATGGTGAAGCCGGAATATCAAAGGATGGTACAACAAAAATTCGAACAATTAACCTTGATGAAATAGAGTTAGATAGGTGTAGCTTAATTAAAATTGATATTGAGGGTCACGAATGGGATGCTATTCAAGGAGGAAAGAATTTTTTAAAAAAACATAAACCAGTTCTTTATATGGAAGCAAAAAAAGATCAGGTAGGTACAAAAAAATTCCTCAAATGGTTTTTTGATAATGGATGGATATGTTACTGGCATTACGCCATATGGTTTAGAGAAAATAATTATAAAAATAATAAGAAGTGCATCCACGACCCCGGCTTAGGCGACATGAATATTGTTGCAGTGCCTAGAGATAAAAAGCAACCTACCAATCTTTTAAAATTAAAGAATTATAACGAAGAATGGGATGGCGATAGACTTATAAATTTTTATTCTTCAAATCAAATACCAATGATTTAGGTTTTAGTTTGTATTTTCTTTAATAAAATTTTCAGCTTTTCTGAAAATTAGCTCTTTTCTATCAATATTCATTTTTTCTAATGTTCTTTTCATAAATGATAACCTGTGATTATTTTTGATACTATCAAAATGCTTAGAGACAAATCTCCAGTATAGACCGTCAACCACATCACACCATTCACCCTTTTTATAATTACTCATCTTCAAGATATAATTTGATCCACAAATATATGGCTTTGTTGAAAAAATGCCTCCATCTGCATAGGTGCCCATTCCATATACATTTGGCACCATTACCCAGTCGGATGAATCTACATACATCTCCATAAACCACTTATATGTTTCCTTAGGGTCAATTTCAGATAGCGTCATTAAATTAGAAATAATCATCAGCCTATTTATATGATGGGTATACCCAAATAAATTTGAAAAATTTATAGCATCATCAAGAGGTGGAATACCTGTAGTTCCCGAATACCAAGTTTTATTTATTTTATTTGAGAAATTAAAAAAATTACTTTTTTCTTGTTGATCGCCTTTGACTTGATAAACCCCTCTGATAAATTCACGCCAACCAATAATTTGTCTTATAAATCCCTCTACAGAGTTCAATGGAATTTCGTTAACATCTGTATAAGTAAGAACTCTAGTAATAATTTCTTTTGGCGTTATTAAGCCTAGATTTAAAGAAGGACTCAAAGCACTATGAAATAAAAAATTATCTTCAATTAAAATTGCATCTTCATATGATCCAAAATTTTTAAATTTATTCTTTATAAAATTATCTAAATTCTTTAGAGCATCCTGTCTTGTTAATGGCATCCATACCTCAGATAATTCCCCAGGATGATCAGGAAAATTAGTACTAATAAAATTTGAAATTTCTTTTATATAATTAGATTTTGAATTTTGAAATTTTTCAGGTAACTGGATATTTTTTGGAATTTTTTTTCTATTCTCTTCATCAAAAGACCATTTGCCACCAATGGGTGATTGATTTTCATCAATCAGAATATTTAATTTTTTTCTAATATTTTTATAAAAATTAGCATGACTTAGAGAATTCTTATCATTTGCATATTTATCAAAATCTTCTCGTGACTCTAAAAACATTGGAGACCTAAAGAAAGTAATTTCTAAATTATTGGTTTCAGAGAAAACTTTCATTCTATTTTCAAAGAATTTATCTTCAATTTCAAAAAATTTAATATGATTAATTTTATTCTTAATTATATATTTTTTAAGCTTTTCTTCATAGGGAATTGAAAAATCATCATTACTGATTTCAGAATAAAAAACATTAAAATTATTTTCAATTAATTCATCTCTTTTTTCTCTCATTGCACATAAAAACATCAGAATTTTTAATTTATGATGCTTTTCATATGTACAAAGGTCGTAATCTTCAGCCATAAAGATTTGATTTGTATTTAATTTTTTTATTTCATCTATTGGAAATAGTTGATTACCCAATAGCACTAAAAGATCTTTTGATTTCATAATTGGTCTTTCTAATTTCTAAAAATAATTTTATTGCCAACTGATGACCATTCTTCCTCTTGTACCACCTGCATCGAGTCTTTTATGAGCTTCAGAAGCGTTCTGTGGCTTTACCGTATCAGCCACTCTGAGAGTAATTAAGCCATCTTCGACTTGTTGACGAAGTTTATCGAGCTTCTTAAAATCACAATTATATTCAGAAACCCATGTAGCAGTAAAATTTATATTCCTTTGAGGCTCCCCAATAAAATTTCTTACTGATGTAAATGAGCCATTATCTTTAACTGCGCCAATAGCATCTTCATTTAATAAAGCTCCATCAGCAATACCATCAACACCTTTAGGAGATATTCTTCTAATTTCTTTAACAAAATTTTTTCCCCTTGGAATAATATGATCAGCTCCAAGATCTTTTAGAAGTTTAAGATCACTCTCATTTGAGTCTGCTATTACAATTAAGCCATCAGCTTTCGCAAGTTGAATAACATAACCGCCGTAGGCCCCTGGACCACCAGTTACAGCAATAGTCTGGCCTTTTTTTAGATTTAATAAATCCAAAGATAAACGTGCTGTTAATCCATTCATAGGTAAGGTTGCTGCCTCAATAAAAGAGGTATTTTTTGGTATCTTTACAACTGCAAATTGATTCAAAATTAGGCGATCACTATAAGCACCGTGAATGCCATTTGGCATTACCATCCCCATGACGCTATCTCCGACTTTTACTCCTGTTTTAACATTCTCACCAATCTCTTCAACAATACCGGCAAAATCCATTCCTGGCACACATGGAAGAGAAAAATCTTTAATAAAGTGTTTAATTAATCCACTTCTCGAAACAATATCAGTTGGATTAACTGCGGATGCATAATTCTTAATTTTTATGTCCTCAGAGCCAATTTCATTATCTGGAAACTCCATTACCTCTAAAACTTCTGGATCTCCAAATTTTTTAAAACCAACTGTCTTCATATTATTCTCCCTAAATTTTTATAAATAATTTTTAAAATTAAATGCTAATAAAATATGATTATTTATTTTTAAAATTTTTTAGAATTGTTTTAACATCATATATGTCGTCTCCATCATACCTTGGAGCATACTTTTTATAGGCAGATGTTATTTCATTATTCCTTTTTTCAATATGAACACTATTGTATGCATGCGAAACTATTATGTGTTCTTCATTCTTAATTTGTTCTTTAACTATATTAGCAAACTCATCAGCATTCATACCGCCTTCAACCTCTCCTGTTAATGGCGTATCTACATAACCAGGGAATATTGTGCCAACATGGATATAATCAGGAAGATCATTTCTTAAGCTCTCGCTTAAACCAAGAACTGCATGTTTAGACGCGACATAAGCAACTGATTTTGGAACAGCAACAAATAATGAATTTTCTGAACCAAGATTATAAATGGCTGCATTCGTTCCTTGCTCTATCATTTTTTTACTAAAAACAGCACATCCATGCCAAACTCCAAAAAAATTGACATCAAAAACTTTTTTAGCTTCTTTAATATTTACTCTATCAATTCGTCCTCTAGCACCTGAAATACCAGCATTATTAATTAACATGTCAACACCACCAAAATGCCCGATGGTAAATTCTGCAAATTTTTCAACGCTTTTAAGGTCCGTCACATCAAGATATGTTTCAGAAGCATCTATCCCTAGATCAATTAAAAATGATACCGCTTCTTTTAGTTTATCTTTTCTTGGCTCTCCAATAACTATTTTTGCACCTTCACTTCCAAGTGTTTTTGCTAGAGCAAAACCTATTCCTGTAGCGCCACCTGTTATAGCTATCACTTTGTCTCTTAAATTTCTCATAACATCACCTATTAAAGCTTACTTATAATTCTTCCTTCTATCAGAAAATTCCCTTACTCTCTTTCGCCATGATTTATATGAACGAGGTTTCAAATTATCCCTCATAAGCTCTTTGACTTGTTGATCATTAATTCCATATAAAGATTTTATACTCCTGAAGCTAGCATGATCGGATAATGCTAGTTCAATAATTTCACTTTTTTCACTTTCAGAAAATTTTTTCATATTAGCTTATTAAATTTTAAATACTTAAATCATCAAGATTGTAATCTTTAAGGTCTTTACGAGAATTTTCATTCCATTGGAAAATTTTATTAGCGTCATTAAATGGTTGATATTTATAAGGTTCTTCTTCAGGAAATCTTTGTCTTCGAGCTTCTATCGCATACCCTAAAACTCTTGAACGACGTTCAATAACATCTGAATTAAAGATCTGAGAAGCACTATGAACACCTCCTCCTTTAACACCCAAAACAGATGAACGCTTATGAAAACCGAAATTAACTGTAATTCTTCTTTCATAACCACAGTTAGGAAATGATCCGTGAAGTAATTGACGATTGCATATAACTACATCACCGGGATTACAAATAATTGGAACACATCCTCTTAGACGCTCTCCACCAGATTCATTGGTTAATTTCTTAATATCAATTTTACCGATTTTATGAGTTCCAGGTAAAACCCAGACACCATTTACGGCAGTGCTTCCATATATTTGAGCCATAAAATTAAAACCATGAATATCTTCGTCAAAATCTTCACTTTCCCAATGCGTAACTCCATCTTGATGCCATGAGACAGCAGCACCAATTCCTGGTTCTTTGATAAATAATGCTTCATTAAAAGGAGCGAAATCGTGTCCATTTATGGACTCTGCAACTTTTAAAAGTTCAGGATGAGCATAGGTTCGTAAACATGCCTCTGAAAACTGAAGTGAACCAAGTAATATTAACGGTGTGGATTCTGGAGCTTCTTCGTTTGCCTTAGGTTCAAACATCTTTATTTGATGCCTTCCATTTGCTAATTTGGTCCCGCCTAGGGGATCTCCAAGAGGTTTTGACCAAATTAAATTTAAAGCTTTATTATTTGAGCCAAGCGCAGGATCACCTTTGTGATTAATTTTGCTATCAGGTCCTGTTGGTAAAATATTTTTAATTTTTTCTAGATCGATTTTTATATCTTTCAATTCTTCTTTGCTTAAAACATCTTCAAAAATATAGAAACCATATTTAGAGTAGGCGTTTCTAATTGACAAAGATAGCGATCCATCATTTTCAAATAGAATAGGTCCACGATTATTAATAGAAAGAGCTTTCTTCTCACCCTCAATTAGATATTTCCTTACTAAGTGAGAATCATCTCTGTAATACTTAGCACATGCTGCAATTGATTTGGACGCATCAATCATTTTTAATTACTGAAGACTTGCTTCTTTTTTTTCATTATTGCGTCTAACTAATTTTCCTGGAAGTGCTCCAGTATGAGTACCATTATCAAATATAATCTCACCAGCCTTAATAGTTATTTCATAGCCCTCAGGACGTTGTACTAAACGTCTTCCTCCTGCTGGTAAATCAAAAATTGCTTCCGGTCTATGCAATCTAAGTGAATCAAAATCGATGATATTAACATCAGCAATCATTCCTTCCTTTAGATAACCTCTATCAAACATACCAAAAGCCTCTGCAGTACTTGATGTAAGTGACTTTACAATAAATTCTAATGGGAGCTTATCGCCGCGAGTTCTATCTCTTCCCCAATGCGTCATAATAAATGTAGGCATACCGGCATCTGCGATCACTCCACAATGAGCACCTCCATCACTAAGACCAAATAATACATTTGGGTGTTCCAATAGTTTTTTGTGAGGCTCTAAATCATATGTATGATATCCCCCTAAAGGTTGATAAAAAAGTTCTTTACCTTCGCCCTGAACAAGTAAATCATACATAACTTCCATTACATCAGTATTTTGTTCTTGTGCAATTCCAGCTACACTGTCTTTAAATTCTGGTTCGTAATTAGGATTTTCACCAAGTGGAAAGACCTGCCCCATTAAGGAGGGTAAATCCTGCATTAATTCATTTTTAATAGTTGTTTCCTCAGAGAGAATTTTCTTTTTTATTTCTGGATCAAGTAATTTATTAACTAATTCTTCATGGCCAAGAGATGCAAGCTCTTTCTTCCATGTTGGATGACCTACAAAAGCGTGAAAACTTGATTGAAGACCGTGTAATACACCAGTTGGTCTACCAGCCGCCTGAGGTCTTATTTCATGTCCTTCAAGACGTGCTTGCTCTGCTAGATTGTACATTTTATTATTTTTGTAAGCTGGGGCTGTAGTTGCAATTAATGTCACAGTCAAACCTGTTTGTTTTTGGAAATCTTTTACCCACTCCCATTCTTCGTCTTCTCCAAGATGATCGGATACAAGCTCAAAGACTGAATTATTCAAACCCTTCATACCTAATCCAAGCGCTAACATTTCTTCATTACCTGAAAAAGTACCTGGCATATATTCGCCATTGATATCTTTATGCAATAAGGTCTTTGAGCTAGAAAAACCTAATGCACCAGCCTCAACACCCTCTCTAACTAGGTCTGCCATTTGATTAACTTCATCTTTTGTTGGCGCGTAATCAGAATTACAGCGTTCACCCATAACATATGCCCTAATAGCACCATGCGGTACTTGAGTGGCTACATCTATTGATCGAGGGAAAGACTCTAAAGCATCAAGGTATTCGGGAAAACTTTCCCAGTTCCAGTCAATACCTTCCGATAAAGCAGCGCCAGGGATATCCTCGACACCCTCCATTAATTCAATAAGAAAATCTCTATCCTTCTCCTTTACGGGAGCAAAACCTACCCCACAATTACCCATGACTACAGTTGTTACACCATGCCAACTTGATGGTGCTAAAATTGGATCCCATGTTGCTTGTCCATCGTAATGAGTATGAACATCAACCCAGCCTGGAGTAACTAGCTTACCTTTAGCATCAATTTCTCTAACACAAGTATCAAGAATTTCTCCAATTTTAGAAATTTTTCCATCCTTTATAGCTATATCTGCAGAGAATCTTTCTTCTCCAGTGCCATCAATGATAGTTCCATTTCTAATAATAATGTCGTACATAACTTACTCCAATCATTCAAAAAATTAATATAACAAACATATCAGTTGGTTAATTTCCCAGCAAGCGAATAACATTATCCAATAAATTAAATGAAAAAATTTATTTATGTATATTTCAAATTAGTTTTGAATAAATTTATTTGTAGCCTTTATTAACTCATGAGTAATTTCTTTTTCAAAGGCAGAATGACCTGAAAAAGGTGCTATCACTAACTCAGATTCTGGCCATTTAGAGTGTAGCTCGTAAGCAGTTGTAGGTGGGCAAACCACATCATACCTTCCTTGGATTATGATAGTAGGTATGTTTCTGATAATATCGATATTATCTAAAAGTTGATTTTCATTTTCTAAAAAACCCTTATTAACAAAATAATGATTTTCTATAAGCGCAAAAGCTAGAGCAAACTCAGCATTAATAGATTCTTTTACTGCGTCAGGGTTATGATTAATAAAACTACAGGACGCCTCCCACTTAGACCAAGCTTTTGCTGCAGATAATTGTTTCTCTTTATTCTTTCCATAAAAAATTTTTCTATAAGCTTCTATTAAATTATCTCTCTCATTTTCAGGTATTTCTTTTAAAAAACCTTGCCATGCCTCTGGATACATTTCGCTTGCGCCATATTGATAAAACCATTGAAGTTCTTTTTGCCTAAGCATAAAAATTCCTCTTAAAACCATTTGACTTACATTATTTGGATATTTCTGAGCATAAGCTATTGCAAGAGTACTCCCCCAAGACCCTCCGAAAACTAACCATTTTTTGATACCTAACCTTTCTCTAATTGTTTCAATATCCTCAATTAAGTGCCAGGTTGTATTATCTTCCAAACAGGTGTGCGGTTTGCTCCTTCCGCATCCCCTTTGATCAAATAAAATAACTCTATATTTTTTTGGGTTAAAAAATCTTCGAGATAACGAGCCGCATCCCCCTCCTGGTCCACCATGAAGGAATATAGCGGGCTTACCCTTTGGGTTACCGCATTGCTCATAATATATTTCATGTTTTCCCTTTTTTAAAAAACCAGTTTCATAAGGTTCTATTGGGGGGAATAATTTATTTTCCTTTTTAAAAAAACTCATTCTTCTAATTTTCCTTTAATCATTTTAAGCATATTAATAAAAAGATTATTCATAAACACCTAACATTTTTCTATCGGCCCAAAAAGGAAGCTTTTTTTCTTGTTTATTATCAAGAGGTAAATCTGACTGCTCCCATAATGGTTTCCAGCAATGAAATTTCTCTAATGTTTTTTTTATATCTTTCTTAGGTTTCTCTGGTAATTGCCTATATAAATTTTGAATTTCCTTTAAACACCATACTCTATATTAAGAATATCTAGCATTCTTAAAATGCATTTTCTCAGATTTAAAATCAAAAAATCTCTTTTGTTTTCTAACCGCTTTCCCTAATGCTGAAATTTTCATTGGCTTTCTCATTAAAAATTATTATTAAAATCATCAAAGTAAAGATATCTAACACCACCACTTTGCTTGTAATTAGCTAAACAATAAGCAACATTCGAGGATTTGATACCTCTGTATTTTCTTAAAGACCCAATTAAAAAAAAATTTATAAAGGATGATAAATTTTGTCCAATTTTTTCCAAAAATCTATTTTCTTCTCGACTACCTAGAAGTAAGCTTGGACGAAAAATATTGATGTATTGAAAATCAATTTTTTTAATTTCTTCCTCGACTTCGCCTTTTGTTTTCAAATAAAAATTTTTTGAATATGGGTTTGCGCCCACAGAAGAAACTAAACTAATTTTTGTGGCACCAGCCTCTCTTGCTTTTTTTGCAAAAGATAAGCAATAATCGAAATCAACTTTTTTAAATTCACTTTGACTACCAGCTTTTTTTATAGTTGTACCTAAACATATATATATGTGATCGCATGAGGGAAGACTTCCATTCTCTAAAAAATCATCAAAATTAATGTCAAGAAGACTTACATTTTCAGGAAGGTTACTTATGGATCTTCTTGTAATAGCTATGACTTCTGAATCTTTTTTTGCTAGCTCAAAGATCAGTTTCTTACCAATAAGGCCTGTAGAACCAATAACTAAAGAAGCGCCAGACATTTTTACTTTAGGTCCCCGCAATTTTTACCATTTAACATATCCTTGAACAAATTCAACTGACCCTCATCCAAGCCACGACTTGTCCACCAAACAGCATGCTCACTTAAGCCCATCTGATCATCTATTAAAAGTCCCCACATTGGGGTAATTTGATTTGGGATCATTGAATAACGAATATCTGTAATAAGACTCTTTTCTTTATCATAACCCAGATAATTTTGAGAAAACCAACGAAATCTCTCTATGTCCTTACTTTGCTGACTATCTTTATCAAGGTTTGGTAAATGCTTTTCATAATCAAATATTCTAATGCTATCTCCTAAACACCAAGTGGTTGATTGAGTAGGTCTAATTGCATCAACATAAAAAGAATCTTCATGTTGATAAATTGATTTCCACAAAATCAAATTACCAAAAGATGGCTTAAGAGTCATACGCCCTGGATTATGTCCTCTTGAATCAGCAAGCTTAAAGGCAGCTGATAACGCCCTTTCATATTGAAGAAAACCTAGTGATAAATAAAAAATAACCCATCCAATAGCAAAAAAACTAAACATTCTTTTTTTTGTTTTTATCGCTAATCCAAGTAAAATGAGTATAGGAATTGTAAAGATTGGATCAACGATAGATATATTATTCCAAGTAACTCGCTCATCTGAAAAGGGCCAAAAAAGTAGAGTCCCGTATGACGTACATGCATCAAGTAATCCGTGAGTTGCATATCCCAAAAAACTTGCAATATAGACAGTTTTTATAGTCATTGACCCTCTAACAAAAGGGAATATAAGAAGAGCAACAACTAAAGAACCAAAGGGAATAAAAAAAAGTGAATGGGTGAACTGTCGATGATATTCAAGAAATAAAATAGGATCACTCTCCGATCGTATTAATACATCTAAATCAGGAGCTAATCCTGCAAGGAAGCCAATAAAACCAACCTTAACGATATTACCTTTATTAGCCGAAGACTGTGCAAAAGCTGCACCAACTGTTCCTTGAGAAACTGGATCCATTTTAATTCCTTAAATAAAAAACTAACAAAATCATTATTACAGTTATTATACTAGTTAATTGGACCAATAAATATACTCATCCTCTTCTTTATAGGTTTGTCCATCATATTTATCTATCATTATAGGAGCGTCATAACTTGAAGAAAAAAGAGGCTCTTTTTGTTCGGAATTAAACTTTTCTAAAAGATTTTCTATTTTTTTAACTTCTTTAGGGAAACTCTCTAAAAGATTATTTTTCTCTAAAGGATCAATTGAGGTATCAAATAACCAACGTTTATTTTCTTTTTTACTAATTATGTATTTCCATTTTTTATGCAATACGGATTGATGATCACCAGATCGCCAAAAAAGTAAGATTAGTTTCTCTTTT
>Ga0222719_10001310_pt1 | contig 24343 bp, 29 predicted proteins | sample C33_34DmetaG_FD_165039 | JGI IMG/M metagenome (GOLD analysis project Ga0222719, IMG submission 165039) | Estuarine water microbial communities from San Francisco Bay, California, United States - C33_34D | ecosystem: Environmental > Aquatic > Marine > Unclassified | place: USA: California...
AGAATTATATGGGCGAAAAGAAACGGATATACTCATATTAGTGCTTATATTATACCAGATTGGATAAGTCCTCTCGGGTCGGAGGTTGTTGATAAAATAATGAAAGACCAGTGGTTTCGTATCGACTAAATAATATACAATGATATATCGAGGAATACATTAAAATCCCGTCCTGGGATTGATTAGAGTTAATCACATTTTAAAGGAGAATACATGTATAAATTAATAACCGTTATGGTGTCTAGTCTTCTATTGTCTGCATCAAGCATGGCAACAGAGGTAATGCCATATGGTACCTTTAATTATAAAATGTCACATGACCAAGATTCGTCTGGCAATGCAAGTTCTAAATTAGAGAACAATGGTTCAAAGATTGGAATTGATATTGTGGATGTAGCCTTGGAAGGAAGTAATGGTCTATCAGGCTTTGCCAATGTTGAAGTTGGTTTAGATGTAGATGATAGTGGTAGTGACACCTTTGATTCAAGAACAGCATTTGTTGGTATTGAAAACTCAGGTGGTGCCGCAATCTCTTTAGGTAGACAAGCACATCCTTATACAGATGTTCATGTCACAAATAATTTCGAAGTCTATGGTGGTAGTGCGTTCTGGAAGTATGCAGATCGTTCTAGCAATTCTGTTAAGGTTTCATCAGGACCTATTTCTGCTATGGGTATAGTAGATGGTTCATCTGGTGAGAGTGGCATAGATGTTTGGGATTTATCTGTATCACATTCTATTGATGATTTAAATTTAGCAGTAGGATATACAGATGATTTAGTGAACGACATTTCTTACTGGGCTGCTGGTGCATCTACAACCGTAGGTGATTTATCACTGGCAGGTACTTATTCAATCAAAGACGCCGCAACAGATTTATCTGCATATGAGGCAACAGTAGGTTGGAAAGCTGCAACAGTAGGATATGGTGACAAAGAAGGAACTGGTACCTATTACACAGTGGGTCTATCTCATGGTCTATCTGATTCTCTAAGTGTTTATGCTGAATATCAGCAAGAGCAATTAGATGCAAATAGCAAAGATTTAGAACACTATTCAATAGGAACAAAGTTCTCATTCTAAATAACTAATAACAAAGGAGAAAATTCATGGATAAATGGATTAAAGATATAAGCGCATGGAAAGACTATGGACTGATTGTATTAGCAATCGCTATGTTCACAGGCTTTGTTGCCCCAATGTTAATTATTAAATGGGGTCTAGTTGCGTGGGTCGCTGTCAATGTATGGCAGAGATGGAATAGCAAATAGGAAAAATTATGAGAGACATAACTAAGAATCGTTGGAAGAAATTAATTTATGTCTTAATAGTAATTGGTGCCTTTTGGTTAGGTCATCAATATGGAGAGCAAGCTGCTTCTTTCATAGATGAAATACCTGTACCAAAGGTCATCATTGAAATGCCAACCAACGAAATAGAAACACCTATCGTTTCAGATGATGAAGTGAGAGGTTAAAAAAAAGAGCTCCACTTTTGTGGAGCTCTTCAAAGGAAAAAGAAAAAACTAATTCTTAAATTCTAAGCCATGCTTTCAATCTGATCGAAGTATGCCCAATAGTTTTCACCACTATCATTTTTATAACCAATCGAACCTACATAGTTCATATCTGTGTCATATTCTTGAACATTGACACCTAACTCACCAGCAGGATCTGATTTAACCAAACCAAGTGAAATGTCTATGATCACTCCCTCGACAATAGAAAGTGATCTTGTTTTAATTGCGACCTTGTCGCCAACCTTAATCAACATTAGGCAAACCTATGTTGATCTTCCCAGGATTGAATCAGAGAGTATGGTACTCTCCACTTCGAACCAAGACCACCTTTCTCACGAATGACGGCTTTCTGTGGGTTCATCTTTTCGACAATCCCAAATCTCTTACGACCATTTGGTCGACCAAACTGAACCTCTGATCCAACAGAGATTTCAGACTTACTGCTTTTTGCTTTTGCAATCGCAGCCTCAATAAGAAACAAATGTTCCTTATGAGATGGTTCCCTAATCCAGTCTAGGATGTCGGGAAGATTATTAAATGCAAGTTTCATAATATAGTTTCCTTTCGTTTATCTTAAATATAATGGACCAGTCCATTGCATTGGGTAGTTACCTTCGAGAACATTTCCTCTAGGTGCGTTCAAGGCAGGTTTATTCCAAGACGCAGCTTTGAGAACATCACCTTTCTTAAACTTAGGTTGTCCACCAGGGGTGAACATATCTTCTTTCACTATGAAAGAATGAACAGAGTTCTTGGATATAATCTTGATAAACTTTTTACCAGACTTAACAATCCAAGAGTTTTTAAATTGTTCTATCATATTTGTATTATCAATATCTCTAGCATAGTCTAGGTTAGATGCGTTGATAAGATTTTGAATACCGTCTTCGATATTTTGTGCAGGTTGTACTTTGATCATAATATAGTTCCTTTCGATTAGTTAATTTGTAGTTCTAAATGTTTGATACAATTATCAAAGTTAATTTGGTAAGTATTTGGTAGAGAGTTATCTCTCACAAATTTTAAGAGATTGATTTTTTCTTGCGGTGTATTCGCAAGTTTAAATTGAGTGTATAGTTCTTCTAGTGACATATTAAGTTTCATAATGTTTCCTTTGTTTTTCATTGATAAATATATCATATATGGAATTGCTCTTAATGTCAAGGGTTTTGTTAAAAAAAAGTATAAAAAAGTGGTAATATATTATTACTATAAACTGTTGATAAATAAGGGTTTTTTGTAGGTGCGACAATCTTGACCAATTATGTTCTTGTTTTGTTCGCATAAAAAATGGAGATTTTATGGGATTTTTTTCGAATTTATTTAAGAATTGGGGTAACTCAGAGAATGTACTACCCCCTAAAGATACGACTAAAAAGAAAGTAGTTAAAAAGAAAAAGAAAACTACAAAGAAAAAAGGAAAGAAATAATGGAATGTAATAACTGTGGACATGGATGTCATTGTAGTAATGGCGGATCTTGTCAATCATGTGAATGTTCTAATTGTGAACACTCATAATGGCTAAAGCACAAACAGTAATCTCTTACGAGAGAGGACCAAAGAAACGAACATCTATTGGGGATAGTGCAAGAACTAGACCAAAGAACAAGAACAAGAGACGATTATTCAAAAGAAGTGTAGGTCAAGGTAAGAGAAGATAATGGGCTCTGCTGTCACACGATCAGGACTAGATACACATGTAGGTCACGCAAGTCCTACACCTAATCCGTTTCACAAAACTGCATATACTGGTGGTTCTAGTAATGTGAAAACGAATGGTGCAAATACTATTCGTATTGGTGATTCTACATCATGTGGCGATCCTGCAACTGGTGGATCATCTACTGTATTTGTAAATGGTAAAGGAGTTCATAGACAAGGTGACGCAACAGGTGGTCATGGGTCTTGGATACCTAATGCATCTGCCTCAGGTTCTTCTAATGTTTTTGCGGGCTAACTTGATAAATAGTTATCATGGCAATACTTCAATCAGGATATAAAGACGCATCTAGAACTAACGCAAGTGCGAGGTCCACTAGACTTTATAGAGATATCGCATTATCCTTTGAGCGTAATGCTGCTACAAAAGATGTTATTGTTAAAAAAGATATAGATGCTGTAAAACAATCAGTAAGAAATCTCGTATTAACAAATCACTACGAAAGACCTTTTCATCCTGAAATAGGTTCTGGTATATCTCAATTATTATTTGAACCTCTTGATCCAATCACAGCCAACTCATTGTCTAGAGTTATAGGAGAAGTTATAACAAACTTTGAACCTAGAGCACAATTGATATCTGTTGATGCTAGACCAAATTTAGATTCAAATTCATACGAAGTGACAATAAATTTTCGAGTAATAAATGTTCCAGGTGAGTTAGTTAGTCTCACAACAATGTTAGAAAGAAGTAGATAGAAATGGTAAAAAGATTAGAAGTTACAGATTTAGATTTTGATGGTATCAAAAATAATCTTAAAGTTTTTTTAAAACAACAAGATCAATTAACAGATTATGATTTTGAAGGCTCAACCATGTCTACCTTGTTAGATGTTCTAGCATATAACACTCACTACAACGCTGTCTATGCTAATGTTCTGGCGAATGAAATGTTTTTAGATAGTGCAGATTTAAGAAACAGTATTGTCTCACACGCCAAACATGTGGGGTATACTCCAAGAAGTGCAACATCACCTGTTGCTTTTTTAAATGTGACTGTTAACAATGCAACTGGTTCTACTCTAACTGCAGCTAGAGGCACAACCTTTACTACAAGTGTTGATGGCACAACTTATAATTACATTGTCAAAGATGCCACTACGATTACACCAACAGATGGTGTTTATACTTTTTCTAGTTTACCTGTTTATGAAGGAACACTTGTCACAAACAAATACACAGTGGATACATCAAATGCAGATCAAAGATTTTTAATTAAAAATAATTTAGCAGACACAACAACTTTAAAAGTTACAGTACAAAATAGTTCAACAGATTCAACATCCAACACTTATACTTTATCAACTGATTTAGCAGATGTGATATCAACATCAAAAGTTTATTATCTTGAAGGTGCTGAAGATCAACAATATGAAGTTCAGTTTGGTGATGGTGTACTTGGTGCTGCATTATCAACTGGTAACATAGTAACACTATCTTATATCGTTACTAATGCTGAAGAAAGTAACGGAGCGAGTTCATTTAGTTTGTCAGGAAATATTGGTGGATTCTCTAATGTGACAATTACTACTGCAACTAATTCAGCAAACGGTGCTCAACCAGAAACTCCAGAGAGTATTCGTTTCAATGCACCAAGACAATATGCTTCACAAAATAGAACAGTCACCGCAAAAGATTATGAGAGTAAAGTAAAATCAATTTTTACAAATGCACAATCAGTTCAAGTGTGGGGAGGAGAAGATAACGACACACCTGTTTATGGTCGTGTTTATATTTCAATCAAACCTGTAACTGGTGCAACACTTACAGAAGCAAAAAAGACTGATATCATTACACAATTAAAAGATTTTAATGTTGCAAGTGTGACACCTGTTATACAAGATCCTGAAACAACATCTTTACAATTAAATGTAAATGTTAAGTATGATGCAAAGGCAACAACAAAAACAACTGACAGTATTAAGTCTTTAGTATCTTCAGCAATTACAACATTTAACACAAACAATCTAGGACAGTTTGATGGATTGTTTAGACACTCTAAATTTATTGAAACAATTAACAAAGTAGATACTGCAATACTATCTAATATTACAACTGTTAAAATGCACAAATCATTTACAGCCACAACATCAGGTGCAACAACTTACACAATCAAATACAACAACGCATTTTATAATCCACACTCAGGACACAATGCAAGTGCTGGTGGTGTATTAGTTTCATCAGGATTTAAAATTAATGGTGATACAACTAACGAATATTTTTTAGATGAAGATGGTGCAGGTAATGTTAGACTTTATTATCTTGTTGGTCAAACAAGAACATACACCAATAATACTTTAGGTACAATAGATTACACAAACGGAACAATCACCTTAAACTCTTTATTCATTACAGAGGTTTCAAATGTTGATGGTGCAACATCTACTGCTGTAAGATTAACAGTCATACCAAATTCTGTGGACATCATACCTGTAAGAAATCAAGTATTAGAAATAGATGAAACAAACACAACGGTGACTGTATCTGCTGATGATTATGATACAACTTCAGGTATAGGCTATACCGCAACATCAAGTTATGCTTCATAGATCATGGCAAAGTTTACTAAGAATATAAGCTCCCTAGTAAGTAGGCAATTTCCACAACACATACAAGCTAACAATCCGTTACTGGTTGAGTTCGTCAAACAGTATTATCGTTATATGGATTCAGCACAGCTGACACTATCAAGTGTTACTGCCAGTGATCAAATACTTTTAGAAACAGAGGTAGTATCATTTCTTGCTTTAGATGGTACAGATGAAAAAGGAAATAATGCTGGCGATTATATACTAGACGAACAAGGTAGCATTGGGGAGTTCTCAAAAGGAGAAACGATCACAGGACAAACATCAGGTGAGACAGCAACTATACTTGCTGAAGATGCTGATAATTTACAATTATACATATCTGCAAATTCTAAATTTGTAACAGGAGAGACAGTTACAGGTGGCACATCAGGTGCTCAAGGAGTGATATCAAAGTATAGGGCAAACCCTAATGAAACACTATCACAAATCCTTGAGTATGCTGATGTAAATGATACTCTTGATGATTTCTTTTTACAGTTTCGAAATGCTTTTCTTCAAACCATACCAAACGATCTAACAACAGGATTAAACAAAAGACAACTCACAAAAAATATTTTATCTTTGTACAAAAGAAAAGGTACAAAGAAAGGTCATGAAATATTTTTCCGTGCATTGTTTAATGAAACACCAGAATTATATTATCCTACTGTTGATTTGTTGAGAGTTAGTGATGGTAATTTTTCTACACAAAAAATTTTAAAAGCAACTTTAGTATCACCATCAAATGGTGATATGACTAAACTTGTTGGACAAACAATTACACAAGCAAATATTCCAGGTAATGCAAATATTAATCTTGCAACGGCTGTTGTAGAAAGTGTAACTGTTAATGCTGTAAACCTAGGCGGTACTCAAAGAGATGTTGCAACTTTAACTTTAAATAAAGATAATATTGTAGGAACATTTCAACCTAGTTTGGGTCATTCCATAGTTCAAGAACAAAATGGTGATGATATATTAGATGAAGATGGTAATAGAATATTACAGCAATCCTTCTCTACTTTTACTGGCGTTGAAAATGATGATCCTGAAACAACGCTAACATGTAATATCGAAAGTATAACAGATGATGTTTCTTTTGTTAATCGTGGTCGTTATTATTCTATTAATGAAAATGTTCCAGTAAAAAATCAGAGAGGTGGTGTTGGTCTTAATGCTCTTGTCGATCAAATTACTTATGGTAAGATAGAAGATATTATTATTGAAACTGCTGGTTCAGGATATGTTGTAGGTGATACTTTAAGTGTCACTAATCCAACTGACGGTACTGGACTTGCTGGTGAAGTCGCTGTGGTTAATGGTGGATTTAGATTAGAGCAAGATAGTTTAGAAGATGGTATATTAATGTTAGAACAGAGTTCTACGGAACAACTTGTTATGGAAGATGCAACCAATTCTTCTTTAGGCGATATTACAAAAATAAAAATTACAAACAAAGGTGGTGGTTACTTATCATTACCCACCATTACAGTCACATCAACTGCTGGTTCTGGTGCAGCCGTATTTGCTGTATCAAGTGAAGTAGGTCGAGCATTAAGTGCAAAAGTTTTAGACCATGGTTTTAGATACGAACAAGAACCTGTAATGAATCCAAAGTTACACATGCAGATAGATACTTTATCCGGAACTTTCACATCAGGCGAAACTGTTACAGCAACAAATGAAGATAATATTATTTTAGAAAGTTTTGCTCAACAAGATTTTTCGATATTACTTGAAGACTTTAGACAATCAAGATTACGATTAGATAGTGAAGAAGGCGATATCACTACGGAAGATGGTGAGCCATTTGTCTTTGAAGAAAACAATGAACCTGCTGTGTTTGATGGTGCAGAACAAGATGTATTGAGAACAGAAACAGCAGAGGGCAACAATAGAATTGCACATACAATTTATGCAGACAATGGTGAGGTTGATTTCTTAATTGTCACACATGATGGTTCAACTGATAGTCGATTACAATTTGAAACAACTGATAGTGTTACAGGTGTTGTAGAGGCATTTAATGGTAATACAAACATTCTTACATTGACAGGTGTGACAGGTACCTTTGATGATAAAGTTACCATTACTGGTGGAACATCAGGTGAAACTGCAAGAGTAAGAAATGCTGATCAAGCATCAGCAACAGCAACAAGTAATACAGTAATCGAAACTGATGGTGAGTTTACTAATGTAGATGGACATATATCTGAGAACACAAAAAAGATACAAGATAGTTTATATTATCAAGATTATTCTTATGTTGTAAAAGTAGGTGAGGCAATTGCAGATTGGAGAGAGTATCTTAAATCTGCTGTACACCCAGCAGGATTCTATCTTGCAGGTGAAGTGAGTATTCGTACAAGACTTGATGCCAAACTTAGATCAGGTAGAACAATTACAGCAGGTATTGAACAAGATGAAGTTATCGAAGCATTTAGAGTTCTATTTGGTGAGAAAGTAGGTAGAAGATTAGGTACAACAACTGATGGTACATCACTTCGTAGTAATCCTCAGTTAGGTGTAGAACGAGATGTTGCCTTTGCTTCATCAACTAGAGATGTCACATTAACACAAGATATTACTATTAAAACAGGTGATGATAGAGAAACAAGTTTCAGATCAACTGATGTAAATCAAGGGTTTGTTTATGCAGGTGCAAGAATGGATACGATTGGTAAATTTATCTTTACTGCATTTTCACATATACCTGATAGAATATTAGACGAAACTGATGCAGATGGTATTATCTTAGAGGATGGTGGTGATATAAAACAAGAAGAAGGATTGCGAGATATGGATTCAGGCATCTCTCAATCAGTAATAAATAATATAAGATTAACAGGTACAGGTGATACTTCACTTGATGGCGAACTAAATCAACTAGGTGATTTTAATACTAGAATAGGTACAAGATTTGCCATACCAGCACAAATTAGGACCACATCAAGTTAGATATGTTGTATAAATAGTTTCAGGAGTAAACATGCCAGCAATAATAACAAAAGATTTTAGATTACATAACGCAAGACAGTTTGAAGAAAGTTTTGGCGAAGCTGCTGATACTTACTATCTTGCAATAGGAAGACCTCAAGCATTCGCAGACAATCAAGCATTTAATGATGGAACAGATGCTTCACCACCTACACCCGTAGATGATGTGGGGCAAGTAGAATACTATGCTTATGACGATTTTCTGTCAGCAAAAAAGATAACAAGCACAGATGTAACTCTTGCGATCCCTAGAAGAAACTGGACAACTGGTACAGTATATGATTATTATAGACATGATTATGGGGATATCAATAGTGCAGGTAGCACAATAACTGCTGATAGTGGTGCAACTTCTTTATATGACGCAACTTTTTATGTAATGAATAGCACATTTGATGTTTACAAAGTTATTGATAATAATAGTGGTGCGGCTTCAACAGTAGAACCTACTGGTAACAAAACAACAAGTGTATTTACAACTGGTGATAGTTACAAATGGAAATACATGTATTCATTGACTGCTTCTGAACAATCTAATTTTATGTCAACTGATTTTATACATGCGTCAACTGAAAGTACAGATTACTCAACTACTGGTGGTGCAATTGAACATGTAAAAATAACCGCAGGTGGATCAAGTGGTTCAGACGGAACATACACAGGTGTTGCAATTCGTGGTGATGGTTCTAGTGGGGAATGTACAGTCGTTGTTTCTTCAAATGCTGTAAGTTCAGTTACAATCACAACTGCTGGTTCTGGTTATACTTTTGCAAGTGTTCTTGCTAGTGATATAGGAAGTGTATCAGGCGCAGATATAGATTTTATTATCTCACCTCCAGGCGGACATGCTTCAGATATTCCTGCTGAGTTAGGTGCTTTCTTTGTAATGACAAATGTTAACTTTACACAGGCAGATGGTTCAGGTGACTTTAGTACAGGTAATGACTTTAGAAGAATTGCATTAGTAAGAAATCCAACTGATAGTACAACTGGTTCAACTGCAACTGCAACAACATTAGACGCAACTAAGTCAATTACCTTTAGTGGCACACCAGGTTCATTTCAAGCAGACGAAAAGATTACACAAACAACAACTGGTGCTGTGGGTTTCGTTGTAGATTTTGACGCAACAACAAAAGTGTTAAGATATGTTCAACCACAATTTGCAGATCAAGGTATTGATAGTAACCAAAATTTAACAGCATTTTCAACAACTGCTACTGTCACAGGCGCTACATCAGGTGCGACAGGTACTCCTTCATCACATGACACAACACCAGAGTTTACACACGATACTGGTGATATTCTTTATATTGAAAATAGAAAACCAATATCTAGAGCGTCAGATCAAACGGAGAATGTTAAGTTAATCATAGAGTTTTAGGGGTGATAAATGGCAACAACTAATTTTAATGTATCACCTTACTATGATGATTTTGCAGAGAGTAAAAAATTTCATAGAGTTTTATTTCGACCATCCTTTTCAATTCAAGGTAGAGAACTAACACAACTACAAACTATTCTACAAAATCAAATAGAGAGATTTGGTGAGCACATTTTTAAAGATGGTGCGATGGTTATACCAGGTCAAGTCACTCTTAATACAGAATATCAATATGTTAAATTAGCAAGTCACTCGACTTCAAATGTTTCTTCATTAAATGGATTAACAGTCACAGGTGGCACATCAGGTGTCGTTGCTGAAGTTACAAATACAACTGAAGCAACATCAACAGCAGCCGCAACAATTTATGTTACCTATACAAAAACAGGAACAAATAATACAGCAAAAACATTTACTGAAGGTGAAACAATATCGTTTACTGGTGGTACTGCTGTTGTAGGAACATCAGGTACTTCATTGCCCACAAGTTCAAATGCAACAGGTAGAGCAAGTGCGGTTAAAGTAGAAGAAGGTGTTTATTTCGTTAATGGTTTTTTTGTTAAGAATGATGAAGAAACTTTAATACTTGATGCATATACAAATACTCCAACATATAGAGTAGGATTTACAACAACAGAAAGTTTTGTCACACCAGAAGATGATAGTTCATTAAACGATAATGCTCAAGGTACATCAAATGTAAATGCACCTGGTGCTCATAGATTTAAAATTGCTTTAACACTTGCAAAGAAAACATTAACAGCAACGGATGATGAAAACTTTGTAGAGATACTTAGAGTTAATAATGGTAATACAGAAAAAATTGTAAAGAGAACAGACTATAATATTCTTGAAGAAACTTTAGCAAGAAGAACATCAGACGAAAGTGGTGATTATGTAGTTCAACCTTTTGATATAGATGTAAGAGAACATCAAAACGATGGGTCTAATCGTGGTATCTATTCTGCTGATAGTTCTAGTTTATACAATGGTTTAACTGCTACGGCTTCTGAAGCAAGACTTGCTATTGGACTGTCACCAGGTAAAGCATATGTAAAAGGCTATGAAGTAGACACAACTTCTCAAAAATTTTTAACAATAGAAAAAGCAAGAGACTTTGATACTGTAAATAATTCAACAACAAGATTAAATATTGGTTCATCAATTGATGTTACAAACATTTATGGTCAACCTGATCTAGGAACAGTATCAGGTGAGACAGAAGCATTTAGAGAATTAACACTATTAAAACAAGCAACATCAAGTAGAGGAACAGCCAATGTAGGTTCTTCAACTACACTACACACAATTGGTGTAGCAAAACCTCGTTTCTTTGAATACAAATCAGGAACTGCTGGTGCAACATCAAGTAACACAACCTCTGTATATAAATTAGGTTTATTTAATGTTAGTATGTTTACTCATGTTGTTACAACTGGTTCATTTACTTTAGCTGCAGGTGAAACATTAACAGGTGGCACATCAGGTGCAACTGGTATCATTGAAGCAACTTCAACTGCTGATGGTTTATATATTCTTTCAAATGTCAAAGGCACATTCGTTGCTGGCGAAACAGTCTCAGATGAAACAGGTAATAGTGCAACGATAGCCGCAAACGCAAATGCTCGAAATGCTGTTCAAACATACACTATTGCTGATGTTAAACAAGTTTCACAGGCAGGTAGTCCTGCCTTTACAGCAGACACAGTATTATCATCAAGTGCTGTTGATACAACTGATGATAGTTTTAAATTATTATCTGGTACAATTACATTTGGTAATAGTGACACAACTGCTATAGGTCAAAATACAAAATTTACAACTGAATTAATTACGGGTGATTTAATTCAATTTACAGATAATACTGGTGAAGTAATTACTCGTGTCGTATCTGAAATTGCAAGTGATACAGCATTAACAATATCAGCCGCAACTGGTTCAGCAGATATTACTACTGCTTCACCAATTGCAAGAAGACGAGTAAGACTTTCTAATATAGATCAAAATTCACTTGTCTATAAATTACCTGCTGATGTTATCAAAACATTAAAGACTGATAACAACTCGGGTATTACAGACACTAATCATAAAGTAAGAAGAACCTTTGTAGAAACATTAGACTCAAATGGTGTAGGTACTTTTAACGCAGGTGCAAACGAAACTTTTGATAGTCATAGTGAAGGAGACTTTACATTACAGATATCAACTGCTGGTGCAAGTGCAGGTGCTGTTGGTGATATTGTTTCTCTCTCTGGTAATAACCACGAGGGTGACGCCATCTTTACCTTAACTGGTACTCCATCAGGCAGACAGTTATCAGTAGATTTAGGTGCTAACTATGCCAATGCTGAAGTTAAATTCGTTGCAACAATAACAAGAAGTGTTGCAGGTGAAAAAACAAAAACATTAACAACAGGACAAACTACAACTATTGCAACTGAAGCATTAGCAACAGAAAATAGAATTGCATTAGGTAAGGCAGACATCTTTGCTTTAACAAGTGTTCATATGGCTGCAGATTTTAGCACCGCACCAACAACAAGTGATACAGAAATTACAGATAGATTTACATTAGACAACGGACAAAGAGATAGTTTCTACGACATAGGTTCGATTGTAAGAAAACCTGGTTCGTTAGCACCAACTGGTAGATTACTGATTACATTTAGTTTCTTCTCACATGGTGCCGGGGATTACTTCTCAGTAGATAGTTATTCAGGTGCTGTTGATTATGACGCTATACCTTCTTTTGATAGTCCAACAAAAGGTAAATTAGAATTAAGAGAGTGTGTTGATTTCAGACCAAGAGTTTCAGACGATAGTGAAGTCGTAGGTTATAACAACAAAGACGCTACAGGTGCAAAGAACTTTGTCAATGCAGGTTCATCTGCTGTTGATATGCCAAAACCAGGTAGTGATTTAACAAGTGACTTTGAATTTTACCTATCAAGAATAGATGGTATCTTTATGCAGAAAGATGGACAGTTTGTTCAAGCAAAAGGCACAAGTGCAATAGATCCACAAAGACCTGAACCTATTGATGATGCGATGGCATTATATTATTTAACTTTACCAGCATATACTTTTTCAACAACAGATGTAAAAGTACAAACAATTGATAATAGACGATATACTATGAGAGACATTGGTAAGTTAGAAACAAGAATTAAGAATATAGAATACTATACTCAATTATCTTTATTAGAACAACAAGCAATTAATACACAAATACAAGACGCAACAACAGGTTTAGATAGATTTAAAAATGGTATTGTTGTAGATAGTTTCAAAGGACATAATGTAGGTGATGTTCAATCATTAGAATATAGAGCTGCAATGGATATGAGTGAAGGTGAACTAAGACCTACACACTTTACAGATCAAGTTAAATTAATTGAAGACGCAACTATAAATACAGACAGTTTAAGAAGTGGTCAAGGTTATCAAAAGACTGGTGATCTAATTACATTGCCATACACACATTCATCTTTTATACAAAATGAGTTTGCAAGTAAAACTGTTAACTGTAATCCTTTCTTAGTATTTCAGTATCAAGGTGAAATTGCATTAACACCAGATGTAGATGAGTGGAAAGATGTAACAAGAAGACCAGATTTAATTGTAAATGATAACGGATTGTTTGATACAATAACAGCGCTTGCTGGTAACACTAATAATTTAGGTACAATGTGGAATGAGTGGCAAACAAACTGGACAGGTCGATGGAATAACTTTACAAGAATTAATCAAAATTTTGTATCAGGTTCTGCAGGAAGAACAGGTACAAGAACAAGAACAGGTATTACAAGAGAGATTGCAGGTTCAAATGTTCAACGACAATCATTTGGTGATCGTGTTGTTGATTTATCTTTTGTTCCATTTATTCGTTCAAGAAATGTTTCATTTAGTGGTACAAGATTAAAACCAAATACAAGAGTTTATCCTTTCTTTGATAATGTTGATGTATCAGCACATGTAACACCCACAAGTGGTGTACTTGGAGGTGCTTTGATAACTGATGCTAATGGTGCTGTATCTGGAACATTTACAATTCCTAATACAGACACCGTAAGATTTAGAACAGGTGAAAGAATATTCAGATTGACAAGTTCGTCAACAAATTCTTCAACTGATGATGATGTTGATACTTTTGCTGATGGTAGATATACGGCTCGTGGTATGCAAATCACAATGGAAGAAACAGTACAATCAACAAGAGTACCAATCATTCGTGCAACCAATGTATCAGATCAAGAAGATATTAGAGTAACAGATATATCAGGAACAGTTTTTGATCCAGAACCAAGACAAAATAGAGATCCTATAGCACAAACATTTCTAATAGAAGGCAAATCAGGTGTGTTCTTATCTAAAGTAGATTTATTCTTTAGTGAGAAAGATGATAACATACCAATCAAAGTTTATCTTGTTGAAACAATTAACAGCAGACCTGGTAGAAGAATATTACCATTCTCTGAGGTGATTGTAAATCCATCTGATATTACTACAAGTACAGACGCTTCAAGTGCAACTACGGTAACTTTTTCTAGTCCTGTTTATGTACAAGGCGGAAAAGAATATGCGATTATATTAAAACCAGATAGTCAAAAATATAAAGTTTGGGTATCTAGACTTGGTGATACAGACATTGGTGGCACAAGAAGAATATCTACACAACCTTTATTTGGTTCTTTCTTTAGATCACAAAATACTTCGTTATGGTCCGAAGATCAAATGGAAGATTTAAAATTCACATTGTATAAGTGTGCATTTACAACTGGCACAACTGGCACATTAAAACTTACAAATGATACAGTAGAGAGTAAAACACTTACTAATAATCCTATTGAAACAGATAGTTCATCAGGTAGTGGTTCAGCGTTTGGTGGTAATCCAAACATTATTCGTATTACCCATGCAGGTCACGGTATGACTGATAGCAAACCAAGTAAGGTTACAATATCTGGTCTTGGTTCAACTACTGATTACAATGGTATCGCAGGTAGCGTGATTAATGGCACACACGATATTGGTAATGTTACAGAAGATACATACACTATTACATTATCTGGTGATCCTGCGACATCAACTGGTTCAGTAGGTGGCACAAGTGTTGTGGCAACACAAGATCGTGCCTTTGAAGTTATACAACCACAAATTGGTTTAATGAGTTTTCCTGATACAACTTCCGTTCATTCTATTAAAACAACTTCAACTCAATCTGTACATGGTAGTGAAACAGCATATTCAACTGCAAGTGCATTTTCAAATATTGTACCTAATGATAACTTTTATTTCACAAGTGCAAGAGCAATATTAAGTGGTATCAATGAATCAACTCATTTATCAAGTGCTAAATCATTTTTCTATAACATCACTTTACTTTCAACAAATGCAAATGTAAGTCCTATTATAGATTTACAACGAACAAATGTATTTTGTATTCATAATAAATTAGACAGTCCTACTAACTCTAACACAACAGGTTTTGTTGCAGAAACAGATCCAGATGGTGGTAGTGCGGCTGCAAAGTATATTACAAAAGAAATTAATTTAGAAAATCCAGCAACCGCAATTGATGTAAGATTGGCTGCGAGTATCTTCCCGACATCTTCAATTGAAGTATATCGTAAGGTTAGAGGTGTAGATGATGAAACACCATTGAGTGAAATACCTTATGTGCAACTAACACAAGATAATGTAGCGATTAACGCTGAAAATAGATCACAGTCACCATACAACGAAAGATATAAAGAAGATTTCTTTGACTATAATTTTAGTGAGTCAAGCATATCAGAGTTTAGTGCATTTAAAATTAAAATAGTTATGAAAGGAACTAATCCTGCATATCCACCAAGACTAACGGATATGAGAGCGATTGCATTGGCAACATAATGAGTTACTTAAAAGTAGAAGGTCATAGAACGCTAGTAAGAGAAACAAATTCTAATGCTATTGTGAACACAGATCGAAGTGCTTATCAAGTTTATATGCAACGAGTAAAAGAAGCAAAACAAAGTAATAACGATTTACGATATGCTGTAAGAGAAATAAATAATCTTAAAGCAGAGTTAACTGAAATAAAAGATTTATTAATGAAAGTAGCAAATGGCAGATAGAAGCGTAGCAAGTACAAATACACTAGAACAGTTTAGAACGACTTTTAATAGTCTGGCAACTGATTTAGGTGATATCGCAAGCATAACAAGTGCTTCTGGTACGATTGCAAGTGCAACGGATGTTGTTGAAGCAGTTACATCATTAAACACAAAGGTTGATTCAATTGTTGCAGGTACATCTGTTTTTACTGGTTCAATTATTTTTGAAGGTACAACTGATGATAGTTTTGAAACTACTCTGGCGGTAGAAGATCCAACAGCGGATAGAACAATTACAATACCAAATGTCACAGGTACTATTACAATTAATGATGCAACACAGACTTTAACGAACAAGACTTTGACAAGTCCTACAGTTTCAGGACTTACATTTTCTGATAGTTCTATCATATTTGAGGGTTCAACAGCAGATAGTTTTGAAACAACGATTACTGTGACTGACCCAACAGCAGATAGAACGATTACAATACCTAATGTGACAGGTACTGTACTGACGACTGGTAACTCAGACAGTCCTGCTACAACGACAAGTTCTAGTGATGTCGATTTTCTTCTTGTAGATGACGGCGGCACTATGAAAAAAATAACAACTGCTAATTCAGGATTAGCAACAAATGCTTTCGCAATTGCTCAAGCGGTTGCATTAGGATAAGTATAAATAGTAAAAAAGGATATAAAAGATGGCTAACGATTTTAAAAGATTTGCTGTAACAAATGTAAATACTTCGTCTGGTGCTTCTGCGAGTGCAGTATATACTGTTCCTGCAGGTGCAGGTTCCTCTGCATTAGAGAGCATAGTTATCGGGATCACTATTGCAAATACATCATCAGCAGGTATTACTGCTAATGTATTTTTAGACAATAATACAGGTTCAAATGATGTGTATATTGTCAAAAATGCAAGTATTCCTGCAGGTTCCTCACTTGAGGTCATGTCAGGAAACAAACTTGTATTACAAAATAGTGGATCTGCCGGTGATGTATTAAGAGTTTCAGCAAGTGCTTCTAGTAGTGCTGATGCATTAGTTTCAGTATTAGAAGATGTATAAGGATAAGTAAATGGCATATTTAGGTTCAAGACCCTCGACTAACTTTAGAGTCGCACCTACAAAAGATACTTTTACAGGTGATGGCTCTACAACAACATTTGATTTAGCAAACAAAGTACCAGCAGGTGGTGAGAATGCTTTACAAGTGTTTGTTGAAAATGTTAGACAAGAACCAGGTAGTGGTAAGGCATACACACTAGGAGCAGATGGATCAGGTGATTTAAAAAGAATTACATTCTCTAGTGCGCCAGTCGCTTCAGCAGAAATATATGTCATCACAACTTTTAGTAATGAAGCATTTATTTCAAACACAGATTTAAATGGTTCAGAGTTTGTATTAGATGCAGATGGTGACACAACTATTACAGCAGATACAGACGATACAATAGATATTAAGATTAATGGGGCAGATGATTTTCAGTTTACAGCAAATAACTTTAATGTATTATCAGGATCAACTTTAACTATTGATAGTGGTGCGACAATAAATAATAGTGGTACTGCTAGTGGATTTAAACCTGCAGCAGGTGATTACACTACAAACAAATCACATACAGGTGATGGTTCAACTACTGTGTTTGCATTAGGTGTAAGTAGTCGAGCAGTAGATGATGTTTTGGTTTTCGTTAATGGAATATGTATGACACCAACAGATGACTATACTATATCAGGAACAAATTTAACTTTCATAACTGCTCCAGCGAGTAGTGCAGAAATAACTTTTAGGTTTTTACCAATTGCATAGGAAATAAAATGGGAACAATAACAAGAGCATTCGCAAACAACTTAATCGAAAGAGCTGGTCCAGTAAGACCAACTTCAAAACCAATAATAATAAATGGCGATATGTCTATTGCACAGAGGGGTACTTCAGTTTCTAGTATTACGACTGGTGGGTATAAAACATTAGACAGATTTAACATAGATATTAACAGTGCGGGAACTTGGACTATGTCACAATCAACAACAGTACCTAGCGGTCAAGGTTTTGCTACTTCTTTAAAAATGGATTGTACTACTGCTGATGCTTCTTTATCAGCTAGTGATTATTTGATTGTTAGAACATTACTTGAAGGTCAAAATCTACAACAATTAAAATTTGGAACTTCTTCAGCAGAAAGTTTAACTTTGTCTTTTTGGGTTAGAAGCAATAAAACAGGAACTTATGCAGTTTGGTTTTATGCAGATGTAGGAAATAAATCATTTTCAAAAACTTATACGATAGATAGTGCAGATACTTGGGAAAAGAAAACAATAACTATTAATGGAGATACTGCTTCAAGTTTTAGCAATAATAATAGTATTGGTTTAAGAATTAATTGGTATTTAGCATCAGGTACAACATACACATCAGGAACTTTACCTACTAATTGGCAAACAGATTCAAATGGCGACAGAGCAGTCGGTCAAGTAAACCTCGCTGACAACACAGCTAACGAATGGTACATCACAGGTGTTCAATTAGAAGTAGGCGAATATACTTCTTCTACTTTACCACCTTTTCAACATGAAAGTTTTGGAGATAATTTACTAAGATGTCAAAGGTATTTAGAATTTTCAAGTGATTACGGTGCTGATTATGCAAGTGGTATTGCCTCTTGTGTGATAATGGATATGGGTGGGGCACATCCTATCTATGTGCCCATGTCCTATAATGTTTATAAGAGAGCCGCACCAACAATGACTTTTTACAATAGTAATAGCGGTGCAACAGGCACATGGAGAACTAATGTTCCAGAAGACAAGTCTATTTCTGGAACATCAATTTCAGCACAAGGATTTTCAACTAATAGTAGTGATTTAGGTGGCGATGGTAGAAGTTCAAGTGGAACATGGAAAGCGGAGTCTGAATTATGATATCTATTGATAATATAACAAATGTAAAGAAAAATAAAGTTGGTAGTGTTTTTGATAATACTTATCAAGTAACATTATCAAATAGTGAAATTATAACTGTACCAAAAGATGAAGCTAACATAGACTATCAAGAAATCCTTCAATGGGTAGCAGATGGTAACACAATACAGGAAGCAGATTAGGAGAATAAATAAAAGAGTATGGCATACATAGCAAGAGAACCAAGTTACGGAGCATTTGAGAGACAATCTCTGACAGCAGATGGATCTACTACAACATTTACATTAAATTATACAGTAGGATCAAGTTCATCTATTTTAGTATCCGTTGCCGGTGTTGTTCAAGACCCAACAGGTGCTTATGGTATAACAAATGGTGGTACTCAAATAGTTTTTACTGCCGCACCAACAAGTGGTGATACAGTCTTTGTTATATTCTTAGGATTTGGTTTAGATAGTTCTGCTCTATTATCTACAAGCACAATCACATCACAAACAGATTTAACAACAGGCATAGAAGGTGCTGATTCTATATTAGTTCATGATAATTCAGCAAGTGCCTTAAAAGAAGTTACTTTAGCAAATTTAGTAACTGGTCAAACAGATTTAACAACAGGCATAGAAGGTGCTGATGAATTGTTATTATTTGATAGTTCAGCAACTGATGTAAAAAAAGTAAACTTAGATAATTTAATAATTGGACAAACAGCATTGACTACTACAGCAGATGATGATGTTTTTTTAATATATGATACAGACGCAACAGAGATTAAGAAGGTAACAAAAGCTAATCTTAACTTTACAAGTCCAGGTAAGGCAGTAGCGTTCAGTTTAATATTTGGATAATAAATAGGAGAATAAAATGGCAACACCAAATTTAGTAAATGTCACATCTATAACTCCATTTACTATTGCAGGAGCGGTAACCAATAGTGCAACAGATGTAATAGATGTTGCTGCTGATAAAGTTAGAAAAATAAATTCTATCATTATTGCAAATGTAGATGGTTCAAGTTCTGCTGACATAACTGTGGAAGTTTCTGTAAATAATGGTTCTAACTATTATAAACTGGCAAGCACAGTTGCTGTACCGGCAGACGCTACTCTGGTAGTATTGGATAAAAATTCACAAATTTACTTAGATGAAACAGATTTACTTAGATTAACAGCTTCCGCTAACGGAGATTTAGAATATGTTATATCTGGTGAAATTTTAGATGACGCATAGGATTAACTAATGGGTACAAGATTAATTGGTAAAGCAAAATCGACATTAAAGACAGCTGGTACTAAAACATTTGGTGCTAAAACTGAAAACGATTTATTAGCATTATTTCAAAATGCTGTAACAGCAGGTTCTATTACTGGTGTTTACAGTATGCAAGAAGTATATCAAGATGAATTAAATGATGATTGGATTGCTGATCAAAAAGCAACCACCGCTAGAGCTCAAACAGGTGGAACAATGACTTTAAATTCAGTATCATTAGGTAGTTATGATTATACTTATGTTGGTGGTAATCAAACTGTATCATCTTTTACAAATTCAGATTATTTTACAACAACAACAGATAGTAACAGTGCATTAGTTTATATTGATGGTGACTTCACTATTGATTCTGGTCAAGTATTTGTTCCATCAAATAGAAAACTATTTACAGCGATATATGTTGCTGGTAATTTAACTGTCAACGGAAAAATTGTTATGGATAGTCGAGGTGCTAATCACAGTCCTGCTGGTTCTCCTCGTTCATCTGCTAACATTAAATTAATTAGTCCTGGAACATATTCAGGTGTTCCTGACCCACAAATACCTTCAAGCGGAGGTTCTGCAGGTTCAGGTACTACTGCTTCACCTGGCACTATCAATGCTCAAGGAACAGCGGGTGCCGCTGGTTCTGCCGGAGGCACAGGTGGTGGCGGTGGTGGTAATGCTACTATTGGTGGTTCTACTTACGGTGGTGGACCTTCTACTGGTGGTAATGGTTCAGCAGGAACAAGTTTCTCAGGTGGTACTGGAGGCGGTGGTACTGCTTCACTAACATCATCTCCCTCTCCAAATACTAATGGTGGAAATGCTACATCTAATGGAGGTGCTGGCGGAAATTCTGCTCCTTCACCAACTCACTATACAAGTGGAGGAGGTGGAGGTAATCCTGGTGGTTTTGGAAGAAATGCTGGGGGAGCTGACTCACCAAATGCTTACGGATTAGATGGTACTGGTGGTGTTTTAGTAATTTATGTTGTAGGTAATTATACAGGTTCAGGTGAAGTTTCCGCTGATGGTAGAAATATGTTTTATAGACAATTTCAAACAGGTTTTGGTGGTAGTGTAGGTGGAGGTTCTGTAACAATCTTTGTTGGTGGAACTGATAGTGGTCCAACACCAACTGCTGCTGGCGGACAAGGACAAGGTGGTCCATCAGATACAGGTGCTATACCTGCTACTTCATTCTACGACAATTCAATAAATCCTGCTGGTTTTGGTGTAGGTGGTCATGGTAATTCATCAACAGGTGGATACGGTGGCGCTGGAACAGCAAGAAAATTAAGTTTAACAAGTAGTTAATCATGGCAGTAACATTAGATACAACAAAGAAATATTTCTTTCACAATATTTACGGTGATGCTCAAACATTATTAGATACATTACCTTCAGATGTTGTGGCAGTTCCTGCTGGGTGGTCACCTGAAGCAGAAACAAATAGAGAAGAACACTCAACAGCATTAGGACAATCACCAAATGCTTATCCAACAATATTTTATTATAGAGATGAATTTGATATGACAATCACAACAACAGATGTAGAAGATCATCCAAATGCTAGTGCGATTATTACAGAGGATGGTAATGAAGTTTTTAAATATGCTACAACTATGGTTGCTGGTTGGTACCAATGTCGTATCTATAAAATTTTTGAGAAACCATGGAGTTGGACTCAGATAAACACAGAAATACAAAGACGAATTGATAATAATATTGTGTCATAAATAATTTAAAAATTGAAAGGTATATCATGGCTAGTTTTGATACTAAACACATTTTTTTCGATAAAGAAAATCCAAACACACCCGGAACAACAATCTCATATGTAAGTAATACATTTACAAGAACAATGTATTTCAAAAAAGCAGGTGATAAAGAAATGGGTCACTCACACAATTACGATCATGTTACATTATTAGCATTAGGTAAAATTAAAATAACTGTTGGTGACAAAGAAACAGAATTTACAGCACCTAAAAATATTCTTATAAAGAAAAATGTCAATCACATTGTAGAAGCATTAGAAGATGGTACATTGTGTTATTGTGTTCACCCTCTACATGATAGAAACAATCCTGAATATATTTTAGATCCTGATTCTATACCTGAGCAAAGTAGTCATGCATTACCTAGACAATATGTTCCTATAAACAATGATGAGTAATTTTTATTCTACTTGCATAGATAATTTTTTAGAAGATCCTGATAAACTCATTGATTTTTCAAAAAAATTACCATGGAAACCTACATCGGGAAACTTTCCCGGAACTAGAACACCTGCATTTCATGATATAAATGAAGATTTAAATACATACTTATCTTTAAAAATATTATCTGTTTATTTTGATTTTAACATACAAGAAAATATAGATAATGTCACTTGGGATAAATCTCAAATATATTTTCAAAAAGTAAAAAAATTTTCGAATAAGGTTAAAAGCTCTTTTAACAAAGGATGGATTCATAAAGATAATGAACAATTAGCATTTGTCATTTACCTTAATAAAAATATTCCTGATGTCGCAGGCACAAATGTTTACACATTAAAAGAAGATGTTGATGAAGATTATTTAAGAGAAAAAATGAAATGGAATATGGTGTTAAAACATTGGTTCTACACAGGTCAAAATGTAAAAGAAAATGAGTATAAAAACTCAATAGAAGAAATAGAAAACCATTTTGATGAATCTATTTTATTTAAACCTCGATACAATAGGTTGGTTGTTTATGGTCAAGATTTTCATTCTGCTAATAATTATTGGATGCCAAATGAAGAAGAACGATTCTTTATAGTAGGGTTTATGAATGGAATTAAATGTAAAAATTTTCCATTACAGCGAATAAAAAATAAAGTTATAGATAAGAACATAAAGAAAAATTTAGTAATTAAAAAATTGTTAAGTCCACAAAGAATGATAAAGGATAATGTATATGATAAAATTGCATTTCGAAAGTAAACATTGTCCTGATATTGTTTTAGATTTACAGTCAAAAGTAAAAACATTAACAGAATCAGATGACATAACTTTATATACGACAGATCCATTATCACCAATTGATGTAAAGTATCTTTGTTATACGAGAAAAGATTTAGAATTTATTTCTCATACAAAAGATAATGAAACATATACAATCAATTTAAAGTATTATTATACATAAATAATCTAGTATAATATTGGTCTGACTTGCAAAAGGCAGCACATAATTAAAGGAGAGACGAAATGGCACATTTTGCTAAACTAGGGGTGAACGGTAAAGTAATTGCTGTTCATGTTTTAGATAATAATAAAATGTTGAACGCTGATAGTCAAGAAGATGAATCAGTAGGTCAACAAGAATTAGAAAGAATCCACGGATGGCCTGCGGCATTATGGATTCAAACATCATACAACACTAACAGAAATACTCACTCATCAGGTGATAACTCTCAAGCATTTAGAGGTAACTATGCAGGTATAGGTTTTACTTGGGATGAAGATAACGAAATCTTTTGGGCTAAACAACCATATGCAAGTTGGACAAAGAACACTTCAACAGCAACATGGGATGCACCAATCACATATCCAAGTGTAGAAACTTATCTTGATGATAGTTCAACATCACAACCGTGGAGTATATATTGGGATGAAACCGCATATCAAGCAAACAACTCAAAAGGTTGGGAAGCAACTAAAGTAGATGCTTCAGATGTTTACGAGTGGAATGGTTCTGCTTGGATTGCACAATAAGATTATTATGGTGTTGTTATGCAAAAAAATACATTAAGTGAAAAATTTGTACTGACTGGTACGGTTAACAAAGTATCACATTTAAATCCAAGACAAATACAAAATCATTGTTTATCTAATTTTTCATTAGA
>Ga0222719_10001311_pt1 | contig 24318 bp, 22 predicted proteins | sample C33_34DmetaG_FD_165039 | JGI IMG/M metagenome (GOLD analysis project Ga0222719, IMG submission 165039) | Estuarine water microbial communities from San Francisco Bay, California, United States - C33_34D | ecosystem: Environmental > Aquatic > Marine > Unclassified | place: USA: California...
TAGTTTTTGCTCTTTTTTTTGTAAAATTTTTCAAAATATGACCTGATATTTTTAAAAATTTTGCAAAAAAATCGCTAAAAACTATCTCAAAAACTAAAACAAAATAATTAGTTAACAGTGTCTAAGCCTAGAGCTATATTAATCTTAATTATTTAATGAAAATAAAAAACTTAATAATTTTTCTGTTTTTTATTGATATCGTTAACCTAGCTTTTGCGCAAAATATTCGTCCGACAACTTTTGATCAAAGAGAAGAATGTGTTGAGTCAAAGGGTGTATGGCGCAGATTTGGCAATGGATGTGTTGATAGCTGTGAATCGCAATTTGGTAATTTTAATTTCTGCTCAATGGCTTTAACTTATGGTTGCGATTGTGGAAAAGACAGCTGTTCATATCAAGAAAAATGTATTTCTCATCAAGAATACCAGCAAATTAATCTAGAAAAAATTAGGATCAAAGAGCTTGAATCCAAAGAGGGTGAAGAGATTAGAAAAACACAAAGAGAAGCTTTGGTTAATGAAATTATCAAAAAACTAATTGATCCCTATAATATTCCTCTCGATAATCAACAGCCGCAAAATGCTCAAAATATGGATGGTTCAGGAGTTGATAATACTGATGGCAGACAGATAAGTGCCAATAATAATGTTGCAAGTTTTTATGGAGCTAAAAGTAAAAATATCATTAGCGATGGCAATAGTAATCAAGTAGAAAAAATTTACTATAATAAAAAGCCAGTAGTTCAAGATGTGCAGTTTTCAACAGTTATGATTTTAGATCAACCAGTGCCAGCTTCTGAGGTTAATAGTTCAAAACATAGCTTGGTTGATATTGTTGATAAATCAATTCAATTAGATGTTGCTAAGGATAATGAAGGAGATAAAAATCCTAAAAATAATTCAGCAATTCCTGAGATTTTTATGCAAAAAATTATTTCCAATCAAAAAAAGCAAAAATCTAGCGAAACTGTTGAAAATAATGTCCAGCCAGTTGATTCTAGCCAAGATAATCAAGTAAAAACTGATGCTGAAATTACTGATCAAAAGAAGATAATACAAATTTTACCTAATCAGTAATACCAAAATTCATCTTTAATTGATACATTTGGACTTTGTCTTTTAAATTTAATCCTCAAAAATTCTTTATCCAAATGTATCATTAAAGATGAAGTTTGGTATTATTTTAATTTTAACATATTACTCAGAGCATAAATAACCTTTGTTAGCAGTGCCTAGACACTGTTAACTAATTATTTCATTTTATTATTTCGGCTAGTTTTTGCTCTTTTTTTTGTAAAATTTTTCAAAATATGACCTGATATTTTTAAAAATTTTGCAAAAAAATCGCTAAAAACTATCTCAAAAACTAAAACAAAATAATTAGTTAGCAGTGCCTAGTTTTTGTAATAAATTTCTATAAAAATAAAAGTGTCGAGCAATAAAAATTTATATATTCTACTAATTGTCTTGTACCGAATTGTTGGTATTTTCTTGTTTGCTTGGGGCGTTTTATATTTTTTATCATTAATTTCTTTTAATTATAATGACGAATCTTTTAACGCCGCTTCAACTAGCGGTGAAATTAATAATATTCTTGGTTCTTTTGGCTCGCATTTATCAGATTTGTCATATCAACTAATTGGCTTATCATCATTTGTCTTGTGCTTCATTTTTCTTAATCTTGGTGCAAGAATGGGCTTGTACGGTTCTGTTCGATTATTTTTACTAAAAATTGCTTTAACTCCATTATTAATTTTAAGCTCCTCACTATTTTTATCAATTCTGCCAGCACCTAAAATTTGGCCATTTGAATCTTTGGGAGGAGTTAATGGTATTTTTATCTATAAGGTAATTATCGCATTGCAGTTACCATTTGTTAACGTCTGGACAATCTCTATAGCAAGCTTAGCAATGTCTCTAATTTCATTTTCATTGATCGTAAGTATCAATTTCCAAGATTGGTCTTATTTTTGTCGCTATAGCTGGCATATTGCTAAATTTATTCTTCGCAAGATTTTTGGTTCATTAGTTGGAAAACTGAGTTTTAAAAGGATTAAATCAAAAAATATTAAAAATACTCCAGAAGTTTTTGATCAAGAGTCAACAAAAAAGGTTGAGCCTAAAATTTTACAGCAAAATGAAGATTCTTCCACAAAGATTAGTCAATCAGAGCAGAATGATCGACTATCCCTAAAAAATAAATTAAAGGCTTCAATAGCTAGCAACAAAAAGCCTGCAATCTCTAATAGTAATTATCAGCTACCAACTAGTGCTCTTCTAGTTGATCGCTCAAATGATAATAAAGATAAAATTATTAGCAGGACTGTTGTCGAAGCTCAATCGCTAAATTTGTTAAAGGTTTTAGAGGATTTTGGTGTTTATGGCAAAATGATTGGTGTTCAGCTAGGACCCGTGGTTACCTTGCATGAATTTGAGCCAGCAGCTGGTACTAAAGCTTCTAGAATAATTGGCTTAGCCGATGATATTGCTAGATCGATGAGTGCGGTTTCAGCTAGAATTGCAGTGATTTCTGGCAAAACTTCTATTGGCATTGAACTGCCAAACCCAAAAAGACAGATGATTTTCTTAAAAGAATTGATTGAAGCCAAGCAATATCAACTTTCTGATCTTTATTTGCCAATGATTTTGGGTAAAAATATCGGCGGTGAGCTGGTGATTGCTGATTTAGCCAAGATGCCGCATTTATTGATTGCTGGAACAACGGGATCTGGAAAATCGGTCGGTTTAAATGTTATGATTCTATCGCTTCTTTATAAATTACGTCCTGATGAGTGTAAATTCATCATGATTGATCCCAAAATGCTCGAATTATCAATTTATAATGGCATTCCTCATTTATTGTCACCAGTAGTTACCGAGCCAGCAAAGGCAGTGGTTGCTCTTAAATGGGTGGTAGCTGAAATGGAAGAAAGATATCGATTAATGTCGAGTTTTGCAGTTAGAAATATTATTGGCTATAATGAAAAGGCTCAAAAAGCGGCAATGAATGGAGAGCAATTAACTAGAAAAGTGCAAACCGGCTTTGATCCTACAAATGGACAGCCAATCATTGAAGAAATTTCTTTCGAACCTAAAAAATTACCTTTTATTGTAGTTATTGTTGATGAAATGGCAGATCTAATGCTAGTTGCTGGTAAAGAAATTGAGAATTCAGTTCAAAGATTGGCACAAATGGCGCGAGCTGCTGGTATTCATATCATTATGGCCACGCAACGACCTTCGGTTGATGTGATAACTGGCGTGATTAAGGCCAATTTTCCTACTAGAATTTCCTTTCAAGTTACTTCACGAATTGATAGTCGAACAATATTAGGGGTTCAAGGTGCCGAGCAGCTTTTAGGGCAGGGTGATATGATTTATATGTCGGGTGGCAGTAAGATGATTCGCGCACACGGACCATTCTGTTCTGATAAAGAAATTGAAGATATTGTTAAATTTATCAAAAGTCAGCATGTCGAGGAGGAAGATGGTGATAAGCTTTCTTTTGATTCTGAAGATGTGTTAGCAAATAAAGGAGTAAGTTCTCAGGATAATTCAACTTGTGGCTCCGACGGTAAAATTGATGCTGATGGCGATTTATATAGTCAAGCAGTTGCTATTGTAAGGCGTGATAAAAAAGCTTCAATAAGCTATGTGCAAAGGCAATTAAGAATTGGTTATAATCGCGCAGCAACATTAATTGAAAGAATGGAAGAAGAGGGCGTAGTTACTTCCCCATCAATTTCTGGTAAAAGAGAAGTTATTCCTATTGAGTAAAGAAATTTAAATTTTAAAAATTATTTTTATTGTCTTAATTTATTTTGTTTTCAAATGTCAGACGCTGGATCATTGTCATTTTTTCAATTAATAACTCAAGCTGATGAGATCGTTAAGTCGGTAATCATAATTTTACTAGTGGCATCGATTTTTTCATGGTCTATTATTCTTGAAAAAATTATTAGGCTAAAATTTATCAAGAAACGTTGCGACAAATTTGAAAAAAATTTCAATAGTAAAATGACTATTGAGCAAGTTTATAAAGAAGCCAAAAATGACGATAATAATACTTTGGCGCAGATCTTTTTATCAGCAATGCGCGAATGGAAGCAAAATGACATAGCAGCAATTATTGCTGACAAGACTGGCGTCAAAAAATTATCTCTTAAAGAAAGATTAAATGGTGCTATGCATGTTGCGTCAAGTAGATCAGTTCAAAGCCTTGAAGGCGGGCTTAACATGATGGCAATCATCGGTTCTTCAGCTCCTTTTATTGGACTTTTTGGCACTGTATGGGGAATTATGAATTCTTTTCAGTCAATTGCTACTATGAAAAATACTAGTCTTGCAGTAGTAGCGCCAGGAATTGCAGAGGCACTTTTAGCAACTGGCATTGGTTTATTTGTTGCCATTCCAGCAGTGTTTTTTTATAATGTTTTTACTGCTAGAATTAACCGACTTTTTGAGAGAGGTAATAATTTTTCAACTGAGCTACTTAATATTTTATCAAGAGAATTAGATAGGTAATACAAAAATTCATCTTTAATGGTACATTTAGATAAAGGATTTTAAGAAGAAATTATTATAAAATGAGAGCTGTATATCCATGCAGCTTGAGAAAGATTTAATCAATTTAAAAGATTAATAAAATCAGCAATTATTTAAAGATAAGAATTAGTACAAGATAAAATATTCTTACTCAAGGGCAATGTTGTATTTTTTGCTTAAATATTCTTCAATTGCTACTCTTTCTGATTCTTTAAGTGCCCTTGAAAACATTATAATCTCAGCAATATTACCATCAAGTTGGTGAATATTACTATGTCTTCCTATGCGTGCCCCATTATAAGAAATAAGCTGCGCTGGTCCAAGATCAGATCCTACATCTGGAGTGACTTTTTGACCATTGATCCATAAAAATCTGCTATCAGGACTAGCTTTGCTATTTAACATAATGTTAAAGATATAGGGAGTATTAAGTGCCAGTAATGGGGAGGGTGTATAAATTAGGTTATAGGCATATTGTGAAAAATTTATTGAATTATTACTTTGAAAGCCAAAATGAAGAACTTCGTGTGATGAAGTACCAGTTCCACCAATAAATTTATCATACCTGCCATTTGATCGTCTTGAACCAACTATAAATATTGTATAATCAGTGCCAATAAGAAAGCTACCATTAAAATCAAGATGGACGTTAGCTCTATCAAAATCAAGCGCAGGAATACTGCCAAAAACATCGGTACGATAGATTGGTTGATTCTCAGTAGTTGCTTTTGTGGCATTGTTTTTTTTGAATGATCTGAGATTTTGATTGTACCAAGTTGTTACTGAACTACCATTGCCAACATTTGCATCAAAACTACTTTCTAAAGTGGTTTCAAGCCATAAATCTAAATTTGCAGTACGATTAACTGGTGAATTACTTGTGGTATTTCTAGCAGTGGCTAGTTGCGTTTTTTTATAAAGCTGACCACCTTTAACAACCCCCGCTACCAATAAACCAATTATTAAAATTACTATTGATAATTCTATTAAAGAAAAAGCTTTTTTGCTAGTTAGTTTCATGATAAAGATGAATTTATAATATAAATGCCTGATAAGAGAGCTCTTCTAAAAGAAAAAAGTTTAAACTAAAGCAAAAAATATAAATTTTTTTTTATTCTATTGCAATGTTATATTTTTTGCTGAGGTAATTTTCGATATCTATTCTTTCAGATTTTTTAAGAGCTCTTGAATAAAATATTAGCTCGAGAATATTTCCATTATAAGGGCCGTTAATTGATGTTCCACCTATTGCAGCTCCGTTGAATGATACTAGTTTATTATCTGTGTTAATATCTTGCGCATCAGGATTCTGACCGCCCGCAAACCAGTATTTCCTTTCGTCAGTATCTTTGTTAAACATTATAGTATGCATATAAAGTTTATTTATTTTAAAACCTGATGGCGGAGCATAGCCAACATAGCCATTATATTGCGCATATCCAAAAACGCCATTTTTTCTATGACCAAAATAGAAAGTTTTGTTTTTAACATTATTAGAGCCAGCTAAAAACTGGTCATTTTCATTTAAGATATCAATAGATCCAATAGCAAAGGCAGTAAAACTTGAGTCTATTAAAAAATTTCCATCAAAAGCTAAAGACTGGCTACCGCTGAAGTAAACAGCTGGAACTCCTTCAAAAACATTGGTACGATATGTTGGTTGAGATGAAGATGTACCTTGTGAAGGGTTGTTTTTGTTGTATGCCTTAGAATTCTGATCGTACCAAATTGATATCTGTTCGCCATCTTTAATTCCTTCATCAAAGCTACTTTTAAGAGAAGTTTCTAACCATAGCTCAAGATTATCAATTGCTAAAACTGGAGAATTTTTGGTAAGAGTAACAGCTTTGGCAAGTTTAGTTTTGGCAATAATAGTTTTAGTGCTAGAAATAAGAGTAAGCAACATGCCAATAATTACCAAAACTACAGAGATCTCAATAAGAGAAAAGGCTTTATATAATACATTTTGCTTGTTTAACACAGATTATCGATTAATTTTAATGCTATATTTTTGGCCAAGATAATCTTCAATTGCTACTCTTTCTGAGTTTTTAAGTGTTCTGGAAAACATGATTAATTCTAAAATATGTCCACTATAAAAGTCGGAAATATCTTTATATCTTCCTATAGATGCATTAGTATAAGAAGTCAGAGCTGCAGTTTGTGCTGGAGCACTACCAGTTGAAGAATAGCCATTTTGGTAAAATCTATATAACTTGCCAGATGTTTTACTAAAGCTAATAACATGAATATAAGGTTTATTGATTGATATTGTTGGGCTTGGAGTAAGGTTCATATCATTAGTATAATGTGCTTGAGTTAGAGTATTTGAGAATCTATATCCTAGAACAAGATTTTGATTAGGTCCACTACTACTAGTACCACCTAAAAAATAATTTCCATTCTTGTTTGAGTTTCTTATATCAACCACAAATATAGTATAATCACTACCTACTAAGAAATTAGCATTATATGGCAAAAAATCATTTGCACCATCAAATTTAACGCTAGGGATACCATTATAATAATTTTCTTGATAGATTGGCCTGTTACCAGTGGTATTTTGAGTTGGGTTAATTTTGTTCTGTACATCTAATTTTTGATCTAGCCAAGTAGATACTTGATTGCCATCCTTAATTCCTGCTACAAAACTACTTTTTAAAGAAGTTTCTAACCACATTTTTAAATCTTTAGTGCGATTAACAGGTGAATTACTTGTGATATTTTGCGCTGAGGTTAGCTGTATTTTTTGATAAAGACTAGTACCCTTAATAATTCCAGCAACTAATAAACCAATGATTAGAATCGTAATTGATAACTCAATCAATGAAAATGCGAATTTGTTTTTATTTAACTTCATTTGATATAAAATTTATAGATTAATAAATGCTATTACTCTATTTATTAATAAATGCTATTACTCTATTTATTAAATCTAAAAGAAAATTTCTTTGGTTAAAATAAAATAGTTTTATGAACGGGTCAATAGCATTGGTAAATAAACTAAAATTAACTAATTAATTAATTAATTTTTGTTAAACTTAATTGGGCCATCTGCGCGACCATTTACAAATTGATCCAAAAAAGGATTATTTGAAGAATACATATCTTTAGCATCGCCAAACCATATAATTTCACCATGGTAAAGCATGGCAATCTTATCGGCAATTTTTTTAGCTGAAGCCATATCATGAGTTATAGTAATAGAGCTAGCTCCTAATTCTTTTGAGTTTGAAATTATTAGATCATTAATTACATCAGCCATAATTGGATCTAGTCCAGTAGTAGGTTCGTCAAAAAATATTATTTCAGGATTTGCAGCGATAGCCCTTGCCAAAGAGGCTCTTTTTTGCATACCGCCCGATAATTCAGAAGGGTAAAGATCTGCCGTTTTTTCACTTAAGCCAACCGCTTTTAATTTTGATATGGCAATTTCTTTGGCATCTTTCTTATCTAGTTTTTTTTGATAAAGTAGGCGAAAAGCTACATTTTCCCAGATAGTTAATGAGTCAAAAAGAGCGCCACCTTGAAATAAAAAGCCAATTTTTGCCATTAAGGAATCATGGTGCTTTGCGCCTAATTTTGTAATTTCTTGACCATCAATTTTGATACTGCCCGAAGTTGGTTCCATCAAGGTCGAAATATTTTTGATGAGAACCGATTTGCCACTTCCCGAACCTCCCAAAATTACAACAGACTCACCTTTTTTAACCTCGAAATTAACATTTTTTAGAACCTCTTTACTGCCAAAGCTCTTAGATAATTTAGAGACTTTAATCTTAACGTTACTCATTTTACTTAATTTTGCTTAGCTCAGCTTCAATGATATTTTTAATTTTTAAATAATCAGTATAGCCAGCAGAGGATTGGCCGTTAATGAAAAATGTTGGTGTTGAATTGATTTGTAATTCTTTAGAGGCTTCCATTCTACCTTTTAGAATTGTTTCGGCAATATCTTTGCGTTCAAGGCAGGATTTGAATTGCTCTTCATCAATTCCTTGTATTTTAGCAACAATTTCTATTTTTTTGATAAAATCTTGATCAAAAGCCCAAGAATCTTGCGATTTAAACAGTAACTTTAAAAATTCATAATATTTATTGGTTGACTCAACTGTTTTATTATCACTATAGCATCTGGCAACAACACCGGCACTTAACGCTGGTTGATTTAGTGGGAAATCGCGAAATATAAATTTCACCAAACCTTGATCAATATATTCATTTTTAAGCTTAGGAAAAGCGTCGCGCACAAAATACGCACAATGCGGGCAAGATAAAGAAGCATATTCGATAATAGTAATTGGTGCGTTTTGATTTCCTAAAATCATGTCATTTGGCATGATTTCAAGTATTTTGCTTTCAATTTTATTGATATCAATACTTGACTTGCTATCTTCTTGCGCTTTAGCACTATTTATAACTTCTTTTTGAATTAGATCCTGTTCATTTTTTTGCGGCTCAAGCTCTTTGGCTGACATATTGTCATATTTAAAGGAAGTTTTTGTTTGAAAATTGCTAACAACTATTAACAATAAAACAAAGGAAAAAATAACAATACTAGCAATGACAATTGGTTTCTTTTTCATATTTTAGTATGTAAATTTTGTTAAAAAATTAGCTTTACAAAATAGCCCTATATTTTACTGATATTTTATTTATTCAACCAATTTTTGATATGTTATTATGAACAAAATTTCAGTTTTTATTATTACATTAAACGAAGCGGATAGAATTTTGCCGATTTTGAATTCGGTAAAAATTTTTGCCGATGAAATTTTAGTGATAGATTCTGGAAGTGTTGATGATACGCAAAAAATTGCCAAAGATTTTGGTGCTAAAGTAATTTTTAATGAGTGGCAGGGATATGGTCAGCAAAAAATATTTGGTGAAAAATCATGTCAAAATGATTGGATTTTAAATATTGATGCTGATGAAGAGCTATCTGAAGAATTGGCGCAAGAAATTTTAAAACTTAAAGAAAATTCACAAATTGATAATTTTTGTGGTTATCGAGTTAAAATAGTTAATAAATTTCGCTTCGAAAAAAAACCAAAAAAATGGGCTTATTATTATAATCAACTGCGTTTATATAATAGAAACTTTGGTGGATTTAGAAATAGTTCGGTGCATGATTCGGTGGTTATCAAAGAAGAATTTGGGCAAAAAATTGGGCAGTTAGACAATATAATTTATCACCAATCTTTTCGATCTTACCAACATTGGCTTGATAAAATTAATTATTACTCTCAAATGCAAGCTGACGATTCTTGTAAAAGAGGTAAAAAAATTTCAAATTTGAAGATAATATTCACTCCTTTTTTTGGCTTTTTTAAAGCTTATTTTGTTCGCCGCTATTTTATTTATGGTTTTAAAGGCTTTATTTATAGCTATTTATTCGCCTTTTCTAGGTTTGCTAAAGCAATTAAACATGCTGAAAAAATTGAAGAAAAGTCTTGTTGAATATTTTTTTAAAAAAATTTTGATTGATTTTAAGTAAATCTGTTGCTAAAAACGCTCAAGATCCTTTATTTTCAAGCTTTCTTGCCATTCTAGACAAAACTTGCAATTTGTGCTATAATAGCTTTATGTTAAAAAATATTAAAAATATTTAGAGAGGTTTTATGAGTATTAAATCGCAAAAAGAGTTAGATTTTTTTAAATCTTTACCAAAAGACGCTGCTAAAATACTTGATATAATTGAAAAAATTCAAGACCACACTGCTAACCTAAGAAAGCAAATAATGTCTGAGTTAAGGCCAACTAGCAATATAATTCACCTTAAATTGAATGATATTGACAGTTAGGAACTGTTGCAAATAGTCATTAAGAGGCTTTTTATAGGTCTCTAAATGACGCAAAGGCACCGTAAGTGGTATTGCCTACTTTTTTTGTAAGTTGTAGGTAAAAAACCTTGCACCCTGCAAAGATTGTTTAAATAAATTTATAAATTTGCGCTTAAGGTAATAAATATTGTTTAATTTCTATAAATATGTCTATAAATGTTGCGGTTAACGGCCTTGGTAGAATTGGTCGTTGTGTTGTTCGTGCTATTTTTGAAAATAACAAATATTCAAATATAAATTTGGTAGCAATCAATGCTTCAGCGCCACTTGAAACTCTTGCGCACTTGCTTCGCTATGATTCGGTTCATGGAATTTTCACCAAAAAGGTTGAGATTGGATCAAATAGTTTGATCATTGATGGTAAAGAGGTAAAAATTGTTAATGATCGAAATCCCGCTAATTTGCCTTGGCAAGATCTTAAAGTCGATGTGGTTTTTGAGTGTACCGGTGTATTTACCACGACTCCAAAAGCAATGGCGCATATTGAAGCTGGGGCTAAAAAAGTGTTAATTTCAGCTCCTCCAAAAGATGAAGAAACTAAAACTATAGTTTATGGTGTAAATCAAGACAAAATAAGCAAAGATGATAAAGTGCTTTCGGTTGGTTCTTGCACTACTAACTGTTTAGCGCCAGTTGTTAAGGCTGTTAACGACAAAATTGGGATTGAAAAAGGTTTTATGACCACAATTCATGCTTATACCAATGATCAAAATATAGTTGATAATGCGCATAAAGATTTACGTCGAGCTAGAGCTTGTGCTATGTCAATGATCCCAACTTCGACAGGTGCAGCCAAAGCAATTGGTTTGGTTTTGCCAGAGCTTAAAGGAAAGCTTGATGGCGGAGCGGTGCGCGTGCCAACGCCAAATGTTTCAATGGTTGATCTTAATTTTTTGGCTAAAAGAGATACTAGTAAAGAAGAAATTAATGCTACAATTAAAGAATATAGCCAAAATAGCATGAAAGAAGTTTTGCGCTATGTTGATGAGCCACTGGTTTCAATTGATTTTAACCATAGCGATCACAGCTCTTGCTTTGATGCTACGCAAACCAAAGTCATGGGTGGTAATTTTGTTAAAATCTGCTCTTGGTATGATAATGAGTGGGCATTTTCGCTAAGAATGCTTGATATTTGTAAGATATTTTAATAAAGACCTTTGCTGCAACCAACGAATTTAGGTAATTTTACTTACAAAATATTTTTTTATTTCTGTAGTAAGTTGCAAATTACTCAAAATTACTTCGTAATTTCTGCGTCATTTGAGTCGTTATTTTGATTTTTTAAATTCACGTATATCAACTGGTACTGCTAAAATTTAAAAAATAATTGCCATAAAAATTCCTCAAAATTAGAGGTTGTGTAAAGGTATTTAATAAAGTCCAGATTTAACTTAAAAATTTACTCTTATAAATCGTATTATTGAGTCAAGATTTCATTTTTAAACAATTACCTTTTTTATATCGGTAATTTCTTAATTAAAATTTATTTTATCCCAAAATTTAGTACTGTTGAGTGATGGCTTTCAATTAATTTGCTCAACCTTCATGACCATTTTCTCTTTAGTATCATTTCCTCATGAGATTATCATTGATCTCGCCAAAAGATCCAACTCTGTTGACTTGGCATTTAGTTGTTCGTTGTTATATAAAGTAATATCTGAAAATGTTGCTTTTGAAAAAAAGTTAAAACTTGCAGATTTTAATAAAATTATGCAAAAAAAATCTGAGCATAAATGCCAAGAAGATAAAATGGTTGATCACAAATTTGCTGATTCTGCTCGTTGCAATCCAATCAAATTTAGTCAAATAACTGTTAAATTTAATGAAGTTGATCAAGGAACTCTTAGTGAATTTTATAAGCTTAAAGATTCGTCAATTAATGATGCGAAAGCTATTTTTGGTTCTATTGCTTTTTCATGTGATTCTAATGATTTTTTATCAGAAAATAATTCAAAAGCTGAATTAGAAAAAGTTCATGTTCTAAAAAAACTTTTATCTAATAATTTAAGGCAAATCTTGGCCAAAATTAACTCCTTTAAAATGCCAATCGCTATCGAGTTTCCCGATGTTGATATGAGTGGTGATGGGGTTATAGATTTTTTAGTAGTATTATTGAAAAATGAAGACTGTCAAATTTTTTATTTAAATCTCTCAAATTGTCAAATATATCGCGATGGAAAGGTTTCTTTGGCGCAAGTTTTAGCAAATAATAAAAGTCTAAAATTTTTGGATTTATCAGATAATTTTCCTTTTATCCAAGGATTTTCTAGAGTTGAGGCAGAAGAAATTGCCCAAGTTTTTGTCAATGCTATCAAGCAAAATAAAACACTGCAATTTTTAGATCTTGCTAATTCATCTTTTACAGAAGAATGTTCGAAAACGCTCTGCGATCTTGCAATTCAAAAAAAAGATACATTTCATTTAAAACTAGAAGGGAAAAAGCTTGGCAAAGAGAATAAAATAGATGAAGATTCGAAGTCTGTTCTTAATCATTTAAGTGGAATTGTTGGTATGCCTAAGGGTTTTGGTTTGTCAGAGATGGGCAAAAGAGAAGCTTTTATTGTATCAAAATAATACATTTTATTAAAAAAAGTAAATTTTTAATAAAAAATCTTTTAAATATCAAAATTTAAACTTTTTTTCTCTAAAAAAAATGATATGATTGTTGTAAATTATCAATTTTTTAATTAATTTACAGTATGACATATTCGATTCAAGATTTAGAGAGTTATATAAATAGTAGAATTGGCGAAAATGAAAATTTTGAAGGATTGACTGATCATTTGCAACAATTTAAAGGTAGTGGGGAAATTGCTCAAAAAATTAATGATAAATTAGCAAATGGTTTAACTCCTTTACAGATGGCTGCAGCAATTGGTGATGGTGCTTTAGTAGAAAATTTATTGCATGTAAATGGTATTGATATCAATAATCAAGGTGAAAATGGCTGGACAGCTCTTCATTACGCTGCCTATAGATTTGTACCAGAAAATAATTCACAAAATCCTCGAGCCGAAATTCCGAGTCGTGACCAAATCAAGCAATTCTGTCTACAAGATGAGAGTTTGATAATGGCTCCTAAAAGCCCTCGAGAGAATGGTAATCAATTAGATGTTATTTCAGAACTTGTAAGAGGAGAGGGCGGTGCTGATATCGAGATTAGGGATAATTATGGTCTTACAGCAGAAGATATAATGCTAAAGACTAAGCAACATCAGGCTTTTGAATCTAAAGCAAGAAATCCAATAAATAAACTTAAGGGTATTGAGGTTAGTGAAAGTGATGTTGAGTTAAGTGACTCTGAAGATCTTTTACCAAGCGCGCCAGAAGATCGGGATAATTATTATCCATATTTGCAAAAGCTATTTTTATTAAATCGGGATCCAGAAAACTCAGCTTTTACCAGATTTGGCAATAAGAGAGAAAAAGGGCAAATTACCAATGGCCAAGAATTTTCTGATTGTAGAGATTTGAAAAGCTCAAGTGAATCACCAAAAAGCCCCAAAAAAAAACTAAAGACCAATCAAGAAAAGCCAACTGCTAATGAACCTCAAATTTGCACTTCTCAATTTAGTCCTGCAAGCTTGTCTATTATAGAAGGTCTTGTTTCAGTTGCTAAATTAAGTCATGATAAATCTCACAAGGTGGCTTCGGGTCAAAATTTTAGCGAAGAAGATTTAAGTATAATTGCAGGTCTTGTTGATGTCGCTAAAAGAGATTTTGAGTCACCAGAAGCGGGCTCAAGAATTTTATATAAGGATATAAATAACAAATTTTATGAGGCATTTTTACCATATTTAAACCAAAAAAAATCAGGTGAGTCGCTCTCCGATAGCTCTAATGCTCAATCAATAAGTAGCTTGGATGATCAATCTACTATTGAGCAAAAAAAATTATTCAATCCTCTTAATTTCCAAACGCCACGACCAAGTCCTGTCGCACCTTCATCAACTCCCAATAATGGATTATTTAGAAGTTAATTTATTTTTTTAAGGAGTTAAGGTAACTAATCCACATTTTAGATATTTTTTCTGATAAAGAATTTTGCTGGCAGCGATAATGAAGATGTTCAAAGTCAAAATTATCCATATTTTGGTCTTGATCGGCGCAAGAATAAAAATATTCAGTTTTACCATTTTGGTCGATTCTTTTTTGTAGGCACTGCGCACAAACCCCTTTCATCATGCATTGCATTGGCGAGTTAAGGCTGGTGATGGCATATTTGGCATTTTTAAAAGCTGGCACAATATTTTGATGACGCAATTTGGCAATTTCATGCATCAAATTATCGTTGCCAATCGTAAACACCCTATCAATAAGATCATTGCACAATCTATCTTTTGCTTCCAAATTTGTTGTTAATTCATTTTTTTGCTCCTCATGTATGTCTATATACACTGTGTCGCCAAAAAATGATGCCGATTTGGTGATTTTAAAGATATTAATCTTTAAAATTGACCAAATCTCCCTAAAAATTTGTTTGCAAAAGCGATTGTGTGCAGATCTTTTAATTTCAGACTGCGCGCTGGCTTGATTTGGCTGTGAATTAGCATCAAGCGAAGTTGCTTGTGAAAAATAATCCTTAATCGCTTCAACCACATTGCCATGAAATATTCGCGAAGTTTCTTTAAAAAGTTTTAAATTTGGCTTTTCATCTTCAATGGCAAAAATTACTTGCTGGCAAGAATTTTCCATTCTTTGTTGGCGAACTATATATTCACTTTTTTTGTAGCCAGCAAAAAATATTACTTGGCAACCATTTTGACTAAAGGCTTCGGCCAAAGCGGTTAATGGTTGATTGCCTCTGCCTCCACCAATAATTACTACGGTTTCATTTTTAGGGATATTGGTTGGTTTACCACTTGGACCCATAAAAATACATGGCTCATTTTCTTTAAAATTGCGAATTAGACTAGTTGAGCCACCAGTTTCAAGAACAATACCGCTTATTAAGCCATTTTTTTGATCAATATCTAGAGCGGTAACTGCTACACCTTCCATGGCGATTATTTGATTAGCAGATTTTTTAGCGAAATAATGTAGATTTTGTAGGCGAAAAATTTGCCCAACTTGGGTATTTTTGGCTAAAAGTGGTGCCTTAATAGTTATTTCAACCACATGATCTGACAATCTTTCGATTTTGTGAATTCTTGCCACAAAATCTTGCGTGATTTTACTCCTAAATTCATGGTAACCAAAAAGATTATCAGGTGAACTTTTTTCAACGTTCAAAAATTCATCAATTTGCTTAGCACCTATTTTGGCGCTAGCCATGGCTTTGACGACATTGCCTTCAAAATTAGGATGTAAATCGCCAAAAAAGCTGATAGCTTGATTCTTTTCATTAATTTTAGTGATAAAACTTGTTTTGCTGTTAGTTTTAATCTGTGAAAAATATTTTCCATCTAGACTGATATCTAGATGATCTTCAACAACTGGTGAAATATTTGGTGAGGTGCCAGCAGCAATTAATAATGACCTGCACTCATAAATAGTACCGTCAGTACATTCAAGAGCTTTTATGTGACCAAAATCATCTAAAATAGCTTTTTTTGGCTGCTTTTCTTCAATAAATTCAATGCCTTGCTCAAATGCCTTGTGCAATTCTTCGTGGCTTAAGCGATAAGCTGGTGAATCCTGAATTTTCTTGCGATAAAGAATTTTTACTTTTGGAAAATGCGGAGAAATTTTACCACAGCAAAACTCAAAATCCCTTAAAAACTCATCGGCAATTAGTCTTTCTTCGTCATTTAAAATTGCATAAACTTTATCTTTGCCAAGAATTTCAATTTTTTTGGCGAATTTTTTGATTTGTGCAAAATAATAAGCTTGCGCTTCGCAGGCGGTGTCAACTGCTGTTAAGCCACCACCAATAACAATAATTGGCAGGCGAATTTGCAAATTGGTGAAAAGCTCTTCCTTGAAAGCCCCTGTTAATTGTAATGACATCAAGAAGTCAGAAGCTAGGCGAATGCCTTTAGCAAAATTATTCTCAAGATCGATAATATTTGGTTTGCCCGCGCCAATACAAAGTGCAATATGATCAAAAACATAAGTTTCAAAGGCTAATTTATCAGTAATTGAAGAGCCGAAGCGGATACCTCCAAACATTTGAAAATTGGCGCGCCTTTCTAAAAGTAAGCGAATAATTTTTAAGAAATTTTTATCCCAACGCACGGTAATGCCATATTCAGCAACGCCACCAAAACCACCCAATTGACGCGAAGAAAGCGGTTCATATATTTGATCTATATATTTTATTGGTTTAAAATCGCATTTATTGCCAAATTGATCAATGCCAGAAATTTCTGGACTTAAGGGTTCGATTTTTAGGCCATCAATAGCCACAACTTCATGACCTTGATTAAGTAAATAATGAGATAAAGTATATCCAGCAGGTCCTAGGCCACAAACCAAAATTTTCTTGCCAGTTAATGGTTTTGGAAGTGGATTTTCAATATTTAGTGGGTTCCAACGCGTTAAAAGCGAATAAATTTCAAAGCCATAAGGCAGTGCCAAAACATCTTTTAAAATTCGACTTTCAATTTGTGGAATATTTACCGGATCTTGCTTTTGATAAATACAAGATTTCATGCAATCATTGCAAATTCTATGGCCAGTACCTGCAATCATAGGATTATCAATCACAGCCATCGCCAAAGCGCCAATCGAAAAACCTGAGATTTTAATAAATTCATTTCTGAAATTTTTTCATCTAAAGGACAGCCTTTAAGTTCAATTTCTAGGGGATTTTTTTTAAATTCTGCTTCATTGCAAATTCCCTTACGACAAGAATCTTTGCCTTGTTTATGACAAAAAATACAATAATTACTTTCGGATAAATTGCGATTGAGGCTGTATCCTTGATCACACAAATCAAAGCCCCTTTTAGATGGATCAATTTTTTGTTCAATTTGATTGGGCTTAACTAAATTCTGGTAATCAATTTTTTGTGGCAAAATAAAAAGGGCGCCAGCTTGATGAAAATTTTTTCCTGCTTTACTAAATAAGGCCCAAGCGCTATATTGCTTAAAATCATCTAATTCATTTTGGGGTAATTGACTAATTTTTTGTGCTAAATTTAATTCAACTTCATCAATATCACCATTAAAGCTGAGATTTGATGTAATTTTGTGCTTTTTAAGGAAATCAAATCCATCAAAATTATCTGGTGCTTCCTTAAATTCTTTAGCGACAATTCTTTGAACAAAATCGCGCTTAACTTGATAAATTATGGCTAAATCATCATGTTTTTGGCGAAGTTGATTATTTTCTACCTCAATTTCAAATAAATTTGCCAAAAATTCTTCTAAATATTTAGCAACTTCAATTAAAACCTCGCTTTGCTTGGATTGATCGCAAGATTTAAAGAGTTTAGTAAAATCTTGTGCTAAATCAATATTTTCTTCCCGAAGAAACTTAAAAAAAATATCTTGAATTTCTACCAAAAATTGATCTTGGTAAAGATTTAAGATGTTAGCTTCTACACTAAAGTTTTTTAATAATTTCTTTAACAATTTTTTCTTCATCAAATTCTATTTTTTGATCACCAATAATTTGATATTTTTCATGACCTTTGCCAGCTAAAATCAAAATATCACTTTCTTTGAGCATTGAAATTGCTTGTTTTATAGCTTCTTTTCTGCTGCTAATTTCAATAAATTTATCTTTTTTGCAAGATTTTATAATTTCTTGGCGGATTTGTGCTGGATCTTCAGTTCTTGGATTGTCATCACTAATTATTGCTAAATCGGCTAAATCGGTGGCAATTTTACCCATAATTGGTCTTTTTTGGACATCACGATCACCGCCACAACCAAATAAAACAATCAATCTAGCTTTAGTCATTTTTCTGCCTTGCTCCAAAATTTTTTCTAAAGAATCTGGCGTATGAGCAAAATCAATAAAAATTTGTGCCTTACTTGGCAAAATTGCCACTCTTTGCATGCGACCATTTGCTGAATGAAGTTTTAATAATTTTGGTAATAACTCTTCAATTTGCTGTGAATTTAGTTGAAATTTGGCAATGATTGTTGATAAGGCGCAAAAAATATTTTCTGCTTCAAATTTGGCGCCGCTTTCAATTTCAAAAGAAAAAGTTCGATCAAGGTAAGAAAATTTAATCTCGTGCCCCAAATTTTTTTGCTTTACATCAACAATCTTAAATTTTTGAGCTTTTTGCCCATAATCATATATTTTTAGGCGATTTTCTTGGCAAATTTTATTAATTTTTTCAAATTCCTCAATGTCAGAATTGATTATTGCTAAGTCATTTTCATTTAAAACTTTGCTAAAAAGTAGCATTTTACAACGTAAATATTCAGACATTGTTTTATGATAGTCCAAATGATCTTGACTAAAATTAGTAAAAATTCCGCAATTAATTTTTATTCCAGCAATTCTTTGTTGCTCAAGGCCAACTGAACTTACTTCAATTGCCACATCATCAATATTGTTTTTTTTGAGGGCTGATAAAATTTTATAGTTACTAACAATATCTGGGGTAGTTAATTGTGAATTTGGAATGTTTTTTTTGATTTTTTCATCGCAAACAACTCCCAAAGTACCAATTGAAGCAGAGCTTTTACCTATAAACTGTAGAATTTGACGAATAAACTCAGCAGTTGAGGTTTTGCCGTTAGTGCCAGTAATAGCGTAGATATTTTGCGGTAAGGGTTGGTAAAAAATCTTTAAAAACTCGACTAGTAATTCAAAACAATTCTTGGTTTTAATAAAAACACAAGTTTGGTTTTCTAAAATTTTATTAGTAAAATCTTGATCAGAAACTATCAGTGAAGCGCCTTGATCAATGGCTTTTTGGATAAAATTATTGCCATCTACTGTAAGACCTTTCAGTGCAAAAAAGGCCGAATTTTTATTAACCAAACGTGAATCGGTATTAATATCATTAATATCAATATCTTTTTTGGATGATTTAATGATAAATTGGTGATCTATCTGACTTAGAATTTTTGTCAGCTTCATTTAATTAAAGATTTCTGAATTTCTTGCGCAAGTTGTGAGCAGCAATTCTTGGGTTTTTACTTCTGGTAATAGGGCGACCAACTACCAAATAATTGCTGCCATTGGTAATTGCAGTTTTAACATCGCAAACTTGTTTTTGATCATCATTAGCGATTTGTTCAAGGCGTATTGCTGGGCTAACAATTAAAAAATCATCGCCAAAGTTAGATCTTAAATTAAGAGCTTGATGTCCTGAGGCAACAATGCCATCGAGCCCAGACTGCAAAGCTAGCTGAGTCTTCTTTTTGACTAACTCATCAACCGAAATATTTGCTTGAAAGCCCATCTTATAAAGATCAATGCGATCAAGGCTGGTTAAAACTGTAACCGCAATTATTTTGCTATTTCTTTTGTTTAGTGAAGCAGCCTCCATAATTGCTTGATTGGCACTATGAATTGTGATTAAATCTAAGTTATACTGATTTAAATTTTTAATAGCTCGACCAACTGTTTGCGGGATATCATATAATTTTAAATCGGCAAAAATTCTTTTATTTTTTATCTTAAGCCATTCAACCATAGCAAAAAAATCTCCTGACATCATGAATTCGAGGCCAATTTTATAGAAGTCAACAGCATCGCCAATTTCTTCAACTATTTTTTTTGCACTATAAATATCAGGAAAATCTAGAGCAACTATTAAATCAGAATTCATCGCTAAATCTTGTTTTCTTTACCTTGGCGTAGGCGGGAAATATTATCTTTATGTCTGATAAAAATCAAAATAAATAAAGTGATACAAAGTATATTTTGTGAGGGTGGCGAACCATAAAGAAAACTTAGCAAAATTGAACAAAAAATACTTGTTATAGAAGAAATGGCGGAAATTCGAAAGAATAAAAAAGATATAAGCCAAATTAATGAGGTTAAAATGCCAATTAATGGGTTTAAAGCAATCAAAGTCGCAAGTGTTGTGGCAACGCCTTTGCCACCTTTAAATTTAAGATAAATCGGAAAAATATGACCAATAACTGCTGTAAAAGCTACTAAAGAAATATAGGGATAAAAATTTTGCTGATCTTCAAAAAAAATTTTAGCCAATATAACCATCAAAGCACCTTTGGCGCCATCTAGGATAAGTGTAGCCAATCCTAATTTTTTGCCAGCAACTCTAGTTACATTGGTAGCTCCTATATTTTTTGAGCCAAAATTTCTAACATCTTTTTTAACAAAAATTTTGACTAAAACCAAGCCAAAAGGGATTGCTGAAGTAAGATAGGTTAGAAGTAAAAATAATATTTGAAAAAAAATCATAAACCCAGGCTAATCTTTATCATTTTTATTTCTAAAGGCATCAAGTGATATTATCTTTGAGCTTGAATCTATGGATTTATTATTTTTAGGTTTAGAGTTTTTGTTGGCGGTATTTTCGCTTTCGTCGTAAAATTCATCATCTATAAACCCTTCTAAATCATCATAGCTGATAGTAAATTTTAAGGCAAAATTCATTGAAGGATCGGCAAAAGAGGTAATGGCTTTAAATGGAATTTTTAAGGTTTCATACTTACCACCAAAACTTAGTGAGATTTGAAAAAAATCTTGCTCAACTTTAAGTCCACGATATTGATATTGAATTGCAATCGTCATCTCTTCAGGATACTTATCTTTTAACGTTTTAGAGATCTCAGTTTCTGGATATCTTGTCAAAAAGGTTACTACAAAATAATGATTACCAGGCAAGCCACTCTTTTCAATTTTCTTAAGTGTTTCATGAATTACCGAACGCATTGAAGATTCAATAATTTCGTCATATCCAATAAGATCTTGCATGAATTTTAGCCAATTTAGTTAAGAAAATATTACCATGGTTTTAAAAGTAGTTTTTTTTTAGTCTAGAACAAACTATTAATCTTTATTTGTCAGCTTTATTTTTTATTAACTTATACCAAGATTCATCTTTAATGGCACATTTGGATAAAGAATTTTTGAGGATTAAATTTAAAAGAAAAATTGCGTGTATCAGGGTATACACAAGGTTTTTCTCTTAAATTTTAGACTAAAAAGATAAAGTCCAAATTTGTGATTAAAGATGGATTTTGGTATAAGAAATGTTGTGCTCATCATATCATTAGTTAAGGAAATGGTCATCAAATCGGCCACTTCTGTTGACAGGTAGGCCGACACCCCGACAAATCACGATAATTTACGCGAAGGCTTCTTCAGCGTAAACTGGTGCGAAATTGTCATTAGCAAAGTTATCGTTTGCATTTATTGTTTTTGAACGGATATTACTCAGATAATAAAAACACTATCTAAAGTAACCGGCAGTTTCTCAACCGAGCAAAGTTAACCCTTTTAGCACCTGTCGAAATCTATATCACCCCCAAAAAATTGGCTATTTTTAGCTATTTTTGACTGTAAATTGCTATTTTTTTTCGAAATATCATTATATATATCTCTAAAAAATAACAATTTTCGCTTAAAAACTAGCTAAAGTAACTGTTGTCATAATGGTGGAGGTGTCGGGTACCGCCCCCGAGTCCAAATGGTTATTATGAATTAAGTTTATCGCTATAGTGCGAAAGCGCACCATATCAATTTATCAAACCTAATCGAATTTGACAAGTAATTTTAGATAATTTTTAGATTTTTTAATTCTTGCTTGATTTTCTTCTTTGATTCATCGGTTGGTAAACATAGTGGCAATCTTATCTCATTTTGACATAGTCCAAATAATGAAGCTGCATATTTTACTGGAATTGGATTGGTTTCACAAAACATGGCTTTGTGTAAATGAGTTAGTTGATCTTGAACTTTTAAGGCTTGAGCATAATCGCACTTTTCACTAAGTTTTTGTAATTCAACAACTAATTTTGGTGCAATATTAGAGGTTACTGATATTATGCCATTGCCTCCCATTGCATTGAAGCCAAGAGCCGTCATATCTTCGCCGGAAAGAAAAAGAAAATCTTTAGAAATTAATTTGCGCAATGTAGCAATTCTTGCTAAATCTCCAGTCGCATCTTTAATGCCAATAATATTACCCAACTTAGCCAGATCTGCAATTTCTTCATCTTTCATATTGATAACTGACCTTCCGGGGATATTGTAAATAACAATGGGCAAGCCAACTTTATTGATTTCTTCAAAATGTTGATAAATACCTTGAGGAGTAGGTTTGTTATAATAAGGGGTAACGATAAGACAAGAATCTGCACCAATTTCTTTGGCATATTTAGTAGTCATAATTGCCTCAGAAGTTGAGTTTGATCCAGTGCCGGCCATAATTTTGATTCTTTTGTTAGCAATCTTAACTGCTAATTTGATCATCAGATTATGTTCTTCGTGACTTAGGGTTGGGGATTCTCCAGTGGTTCCACAAACAACTATGCCATCAACTCCGCCAGCAATTTGAAATTCAATGATTTTTTCCAATGCTATTTCATCGATCTGATTATTTTTGAAGGGTGTTATAAGCGCTGTATAGGTATGATTAGCCATAGCTAAAATTTATAATTGATTTTGTTATATGTGCAAATAACTTTAAACACTATAAAATACCTTTTTAAAATTACAATTTTAGTTAATTTTGTATTAAAAATTTTTGAAATTCACCTAGATATAGCTAAATTAAGATTCAAAATTTTTAAATGCTCATAAATTACTAAAAATTTGGAAATTATGCAAAGGTCTTTTAAAAAAAGATATTTTTTAAGCAAAATCAATTAAAACATGCAAGATATTTCTGATTGCGATCATGGAGTTTCTAAAATCTCTCAAGATTTTATGAGTAAAAGTTTTTTAGACTTTAATCCGCAACAATTTTTTGGTTTTAATAGTTCAATAGATCAATATATTCCAATCTTAATATTTGCTGTTATTGCTTTAGGATTATCTATTTTTATTCTAGTTATTCCTTTTTTACTTAACAAAATGCGACCTGATCAAGAAAAAAACTCGCAATATGAGTGTGGTTTTGCAGGTGAGGGTAGGGTTAGAAATGAATTTGATGTGCAATTTTATTTGGTAGCAATTCTTTTTATAATTTTTGATTTGGAAGTCGCGTTTCTTTTTCCTTGGGCGGTTTCGCTTTCTAAAATTGGCGTTTTTGGCTTTTGGTCAATGATGGTTTTCTTGTTTATATTAACCGTTGGTTTTATATATGAATGGAAGCGTGGTGCTTTAGACTGGAAATAATTTTATCATTTTTAAATCATGTCACAAAATTTAGTAAAAAATTTTAGCCCACTCAATCAAGACACTCTTTTAAGTAAAGTGAGTGATGAAATTAGTAATAAAGGTTTTGTCACGGCTAAGTTAGATGATTTAGTTAACTGGGCAAGAACAGGATCTTTATGGCCAATGACTTTTGGTTTAGCTTGTTGCGCGGTTGAAATGATGCAAACTGCGGCTAGTCGTTATGATTTAGATCGTTATGGTATGGTATTTCGTCCATCGCCAAGACAATCTGATGTTATGATTGTCGCTGGTACCTTAACTAACAAAATGGCGCCAGCTTTACGCAAGGTTTATGATCAAATGGCCGAGCCTAGATATGTAATTTCAATGGGTTCTTGCGCTAATGGCGGTGGCTATTATCATTATTCATACTCAGTAGTGAGAGGGTGTGATCGCATTGTGCCGGTCGATGTTTATGTTCCAGGTTGTCCACCTTCAGCTGAAGCCTTGCTTTACGGTATTATGGTTTTGCAAAGAAAAATCAAAAGAAATGGTGGTTTTAGAAGATAATAATTTTACTCAATTAGATAATGATTCAAGATCTTAAAAAACAATTGCAATATATTAAGACAAATTCAGAAATTAAAGTTATTAAATCAAAAATTTATAATGATAATTTAATAATTTTTGTGGCTTTGTGTGATATTGTAAATTTTTTACAATTTTTGAAGAATGATAACCAATTATCTTTTAAAACCTTACTAGATGTTTTTGGTGTTGACATGCTT
>Ga0222719_10001314_pt1 | contig 24276 bp, 43 predicted proteins | sample C33_34DmetaG_FD_165039 | JGI IMG/M metagenome (GOLD analysis project Ga0222719, IMG submission 165039) | Estuarine water microbial communities from San Francisco Bay, California, United States - C33_34D | ecosystem: Environmental > Aquatic > Marine > Unclassified | place: USA: California...
GACAATGAATAAACATACTGTTAGGTTTCCACGGTATCTCAAGTTGTTTATCACTTTTTCCGAATAAAGTGGTTCCTTGATTTAACTCTGGATCTACATATAATATTCCTACAACAATTTTTGATTTGTTATCAATATGCCTCGGCATGTGGAACTTTGGGGCTTGTACTGACCATTCTAATCTTTTTAATGCCCATTTTGAATCAAAAGATTTTGCAGTTGAAAACTTTTCGATCAGTTGTTTATTAAAAAAGGGAAAAATATCACCTTTTTCATATGGAGAATTGTATAAGTCTTCTACTCCGTTGTTATACTGATTCCATATTTGTTTTGCATTACTAATAAGCCTATCTTTTTGGTCAAGTAAATCTTTAAAAATATCCTCAGATAAACAATTCTCAATTATCATATATTCAAAAGGTTCAGTATAAAACATTAATTATCCAAATAAAAAAGCAGGCAAGAGATCAACCTTGCCTGCTCTAATGTGTAAAAGGGCTAACATATACGTCATGATCGTTTCTGTGCCACCCTTTCGACTAGTCATTGCGTGATATGTTGCCACCAACCTCGCCAACATATCTGATGAGTTCAAACGCTCATCCCCGACTCAGGAATTTCCGCTCCTGACAGGCGCGCTTGATGAATTAAAACTCATCACTCCCATGTGTATTATAAGCCCACACCAGGCTATCAGTGTACACAAAGTCTACACTAATTAAAAACTGGGGTTACGCCTCTAAAAAGAAAGGAAAGAGGAGCAAGAGGCGTAACCAATGTAGTAGCTTAGTTAGCTACTACATCTTTTAGTCTTGATAGTGCAAGTTTAGTTGCACCTTCAAAACCTGTAACATCAAATCCGAAAGACTCGATATCACGCAAGATTTCCTTTTTGCTCGGACCTTCTTGCTTTGAAGCTGATTGTTTTGGAGATGCGATATACACACCTTCACGAACCAACTTTGAACGAACTGATCGAACAGATTTATCAAGTTCGATAGCAATGTCTTCTATTCCGTCATTGCCTAATTCATTATACATTGTGACCATTTGGTCGACCATTGCTGCTGTGTAGTTAGCAGACTTTAGGATAGCTTCAGCCATAATTCACCTCATTAGCTCTGAAACATTAAGGAACAGTCAAGAGGCGTTCCCTTCCCTCATTTTCTTTATAGATAATAACAATAAATTCAGCAGTAAGCAACCTTTAAGTGGTTTTTGGTTTCATATTTCCTACAATATGTTTTTTAAGTGAAATTCCTGTACGAGTTCTAAATTTGTAAGCTGTATTCCAAAAATCAAGTTGAAGACCTGACATACGTTGTTGTATGTCAACTAAGTTTTGTAGCTTCCAAGAGTCTGCTGTTGACTCATCTTTCCACATTTGTCTTTCAGATTCTGTTCGTGCGCAGTTTAAACAATTATCTTCTTCATCTCTACTACACAATCCAGTACAAGGGCTTTGCATTTAAAACTCCATAATAAGGTTAATAAAAACAGGGGGAGAATGTGTTCTCTACTAGCGAAGTTTAATTTTGAACGTGTCTAGTACTAAGTACATCTCTGACTTGACTTGCGTTCGGTACTAACAGCACTCCCCTATCGTCTTTGTGGTAGGTTTTTTTACGATGGTTACCTTACCGAAACATCAAAATGATCTTAACATAGCCCCGCTTCGCCCGCTTGTTAAGGGAGTATTCCGACCTATGAAACCTTCTAGCGAAGGAATATAGAAAAAATACTCTTACCGAAAACGGGTGCTCTACTCGCGCAATAGGTAGGCGACACATACGGAGGAGCACACCGTTAGCTGTTAGGGGAGGTATATCCGCGCCTCCAAGACTGTTACAAGGAGCACACAACTATTTGGTACTCTACCTGCTCTACGCGACTTAACCACTTTGGTAGGTTTCGCTCCTCCTCTGGCATTTTTTACGTATAATCCAGTTTTGACGATGATGATGTCGCTTTCCATCTGCGTGAAGTTATCGCCTTCAATACGACACTTTCTCGTAAGTGCAACGATCAAAGAGAGGAGAGGCTGAGACGGTTTCCGTGACTCCGTTGCATCATTAACCGATTTTACCTTTCGCAACGCTTATCGCAACCAGGGCGACCATGCTGCTTGCTCGGAGGATGATGCCTCTCTTCATTTGATATATAGAGAATATCAAAAAAATAACCGCCAGGCAATCAAAAAGTCTCAGAGATTGTTATTAGAGGTTAATTTAAAGTATTATTTTTATCCACTATATCCCTTAACTCTTTAATCCGTTTATAAGCATTATACAGTTGTGAGTTAAGTTCAAAAACATTATGTTTTAAAATATCAACTTCTGTTAGTAAGTCTTCAAGTTCTTTTTCATCGTTACTCATGTTAAAAATCTATCTGTCCTAACCCAGTGCCTGTGGCAGAGCCATGGGCTATTTGTAAGTGTGAGTCTTGGCTTGTAGCTTTTTCATAAGGACAACCTTTTACATTACAAGGCCAAATCTCAGGTATATTACCTGAATGAGCATATAAATTTATAGTGCAAATTTCACACTTACCTACTGGGTCTGGTCTATTAGTTTTTGCCAAAATTTTCTACTCCACCATTGTATCTATCATAATCAAACTCAAGCTGTTCTTCTTTAACTTTTTGGCGAGCTTCTTCTTCACGATCTTTTCGCTCTTCTTCTTCCCATTCTGCTAAACCCTCAGAAATGCCATACATTTCGTCTAACCAGTTAGGTATTTCAGAACGGATATCTTCAGAACTCATTTCAGCGTAGTCAAAATGCTGACCATCATATTCACCTACAAAACACATTCCAGGTTCATAGTATGATGCTTGAATAGAGAAGTTGTGTGTTTCTTCCATTTCGTTGTAAAACTCAATCGGAGGGCCCCAAGCAGTATTCATTTGAATGATTATAGAATCTTCATCTCTGTACCAGTCATATATCTGAGGCTCCCATTTTGTTCCCCAAGCATTAGCCTGCCCCCATACAGTTTGATCTTCTTCTGTTACTGGAACATAGTGACCAAAAAAAGCGGGATCTTCAGTCTCAGTATTTTCATAATCATTAATTACTTTTTCAAGACCGTCTATCTGTTCCTTAGAACCGCTAATAGTCAGTGTATTGTCGCACCAATTTGGCATATAAAAATCTCCTCTCAAAAATCATTATAAATAATATATCAAAAAATAAGGAAAAAAGCAAGTTAAAAGTCATATCCAAGAGGCAAATAAGTCCCCTAAAGTAAAAAACAAAGCATATAATCTATCTTGTAAAAGATAGATAAACAAGAATGGAAGAGTATCGTAATTTCTTAGTAAATAACCTATAGGAAGTAGGGATAAAAAAACAATTACAAAATACGCCCCTTGAAAAGAATAAGAACCAAAAATATAGATAACATAAGTTAAAAGACAAAAGACACCTATGTTAATATACTTTTGAGGTATGTAATAAAGGTATTTAACATATTTTGCAAAAGGCCAAGCCAGTAGCAGTCCAAGCAAATTAATTAATATTAAGTATTTTGCAAAAGAAGCGATGTAATACTCAAGGTTAAAAATAGAATCTAAGTCCCCTCCTCTCGCTAAAACTGTATTATAAAATATTAGTTCTGAGCCGCTAAGAGGAATTCCTATTACAAAAAGAGGTAGCAAAGAAGCAAAAATTGCAGCATTATTTGCAGTTTCTGCGCTGACTAACGCATTGTAGTTACCTTCTTCATAAGTGCCTTTCTTCTTTTCAATATTAATCTCAGACTTATAAGCAACCATGGAAGAAGCAGCTACACCCGCTCCAGGCATTAATGATACAAAGAATCCTATAAAAGTACCCCTGATGGCACTTGAGATATTTTTCAAAAAATATCTAAAATGTTTTATAAAACTCTCAGTTTTGAGATCCCCTACAGCATTAGAATACCCATAGTCTTTTAATAGTTGAGGGAAAACATAAATAGCCCCTATCACGCTTAAAAAAGGAAGCCCTGTAGATAAGTCTGGATTATCATATACTAAAAAACATTCACCACCTCTGCTCATAATTTTAGAGCATCCAATACTACCTAAAAACCAAGCTAATCCTATAATAACTGCGCTAATAATAATTCGATTAGTACTAGTAATAATTAATAGAGCTACTACACCTAAAAGTAATATTCCTTGTAAATAAGAACTGAAAAAATAAACTAAATACTGAAGTAGGGGTGATATGGCTACAATTAGTGCCATTGTTAAAAATGCACCTAATAAACTACCTAAAGCAGCCCCACTAATAGCGTAACTACCTAAACCTTTTTTAAATAGAGTATTGCCCTCTTTTACGGCGGGTATAGAGCTACCCTCACCAGGTATACCTAAAATTGTAGCACTAACGCTACCCATAAATTGTGTAGTAGACGCTAATGCTATATAAAAAATAAATAACTCATCAAGAGGTAGAGAAAAATAGAAGGGGTACAGGAGTATGAGTGATACTGTCACTCCTACTCCTGGTACTAACCCTGCTACTGCTCCAGATAGGACACCTAAAAGGAGAGTATCCATGCTAACTTAATTCCAGTCGTTACGATCAAGAATTACTTTTGCACTTTCAATTGGATTTTCCATGAAAGCAGTACTTCCACGAGAACGATCAGCTTTCATGTAGGCACCCCAAGCAGAATCATCTTTATTAACTTCTTCCAAAAAGATTTCTCTCATCTCATCGATAGAAAGATTACCTTTATAAGCAGTAAGCTCATCAGTTGCATATTCGATGCCTCCAATAGTTGTTACCGAAGGAGTACCATCAAATTCGCCACCAGTGAAGTTGTAGTGGGCAGTCATTACATCTTCGTTACGGTAGTATCTTTTTGCAGAGTTTAAATAACCATAAGCTACTTCGCCATTAAGAACAGCGTTAGTTAAATCTTTTGAACTTGCATACACAACTTTTTTAAGATCAACATTGTTTGCAGAGATGATAGCATCAACATCATTTCCAGTAGCTTCTGTATGTCCTACAGTAGTGCCGTCTTGTAAAAGAGGCACACCTACGTCTTTAAGAGATACGATAAATCCAGTTTTAAATTCAGCGTTCAGAACACTGTCTATTCCTGTGAAAATCTTATCACAATATTGTTCGCCTATATAAGCATTTACAAATCTCCAGATGACACTGTCGCCATTTTTTGTAGCTCGGTCAACCATAACAGAAGTTTTTAAACAGCCGTCTGTGTGCATGTAAACTACGTCATCAAACCTATCTTCTAGGTCTTGGACAAGAGCAGTTTGAATTGAAAAGTTACTACCATTAGCACTTCCCCCATTTAAAACATATAAAGTTTCAGCAGAAGCAAGAGATGTAGTAGCGAAAAAAGAAGCGGCAACTAAGCCAAAGATAGAATTTTTTAAATTCATAGTAAAAATTTCCCTATTTTATTAATAAAAAACAGCTATAAATAACTGTTAAACAAATAATAATAAAAAGTTTAGTAAAAAGCAAGACGATTATCACTCTATATACTTCTTAGCTATACAAAAAGTTTTTGAAAAGTTAAATATAGGTAATTTAAGTGAATCTATTAGAGTGTTAAAAGATTTTTTATGATTATTGTAAAGGTATGCTAAATAAACTTGATTTCTACTTCTTAAAACTGATCTAAGTAAAGGGTTGGTATGTGAAACTAAAGGTGATACTCCTTTATCAAAAAAGTAAGAAGATTCATAAACATTTAATATATTTTGGGGGATATCACGAGTAACTCGCATCATAATTTTTTTATACTCACCATAGTTAGACCTACAGTTTATATCAACATTATTTTCTTGCATAAAATTTTTCATCATATGCACTTGTTTTAAAAATAACTTTGGATATCTTGGATCTGTATAAAAGGGAATAGAGTTAGAATACTGATGACCCCCTAAAAAGTTATCGGTATCATTAATTTCAAAATACCATTTTTTTAGTTTTTTATCATAGAAAATAAAAGGCTCAGAGGAACCTCTTATAGTAATCGACCCATTTCTCATCCCAATAGTACCGATTAATTGATTTCTTGGGTTTGGAAGTAATCTTTCACCTCTTGAAAATAAATCTCTTTTAGAGAGTTCAGTATAATAGTGATTTATATCTGAGAACAAATCAGATGATTTATATATACCAACATTAGCCCCCAATACTTCATGTGCTTGTTTTAGTAACGGAACTCCGACAAGATCTTCAACTTCATTAGCCTTATTGTCAGATTTATCAATTATTTTGAAATCATCTTTTACTAAGATAATATTGTCTAATTTGATTTTATATTTTAAGAAAATATTTAAAATGTGTAAGGAATCACTTCCTCCCCCAAAAGAAAGAGTAATGTTTCTAAATGTATCTCTTAAATATAAAGCTCTGTCCCGACATAACTCTTCCCAAGACTCGGTTGGCTCTATGGTACAATCTATATCAGAAAAAGGAGTTAAATGTTTAAACAGAGTTGCTTGAATATTTGAATGAGCTGATGAAACATTAGCAAAACCTTCATGAAAAATATCATTAGCAGCTGCATATTGAGAATTATAAAATTTACCATTGTAATAGTAATGTAAAACTCTATCTAATTCAACATTTGTGTAAGGGAAGTCATAAACTAGCAAAATATACCTTTAGGCGCAAGTGTGAGCTAGAACGATAATAAACTACGTTTATACTATAGCTCCCTACGGTCGCACTATGTCGAATAGTTTGTGCCGCGCTGTTCGCCAGCGTATCAATTCGTTCAAGCTATGCAACAATAGTAGCACATAAAAGTAGTAATTACAATTTATTAATTTTTAATTTTGGAAGTGATAGAGGATCACTTACCTTTTCAAGTGGTAGCAACTGATCCTCAAGTTGTTTCAAATGTTTATTCCAATTCAGCCAACTCTCTACACCAATTGATTCAATCATTCTTGCACTCGGAGAGCGCCGATCTGTTGGATTACTATCAAAAATATCCTGAAGTTGTCTATAACTATTCTCATCTGAGTAATAAAATAAAGTTTTCAATGTCTGATTAGCATAGCTACCTTCAATTTTAACACCTTTAACGCTCCATTTTTGTTCGTGATCTAAGCACATTTCAGCTTTTTCTATAAAGTCATTGGGACTTGAAGCTTTCCATTCTTTTGCGTAGTTTAATAATATTGGACATAATGCATTTGCTTTTGATTTATATCCTTTTTTAAGTGCATGAGTATGCATATTTAATCCGTGAATTATGCTACCACGTTTATTATCATTGTCTCTTATATCACCAATCATTAATCAATCCTATATTGTGGGTGTTCACAGACTACAATGCCTGCATTTTCATATCTTTTGGCTGCTACGCTCATGTCCTCTGTCCAAGGTAGTAGTCTATCATTTTCTAAGTTAAGTATGATTGTGACTTTTGAGTATCGCCACATCCAATCGCGTAGCTGTTGCAGAGTCCAGCCTTGATCTCGGATACCTTTTTTAGGAATTAGAATCGGATACTCATGCTCACAAGTAAACCACCGCTTGCCTCGCTCATCTCGCGCATTGCAAATCTGGCGATGAGTTGGCGGCTTTCCTCCACGTTGTTCAGTTAAGTCATCTTTAATACTTTGATATTTAAAGAGTGCCTCACTTGACCAGAGCTTACACCACTGTATTAGTGATGCAGTGTTAGAGTGGACTGAAGTGCTTTCAGCTGAGATTACATCAGATGCTCCTCTTAAACATCTATCTATCACATGATACTGATATTTCGGTAAAAGAGGAGTGAGAGTACAAGAGTAAGCAATCTCAATCCAAGTATTAGCTTGTAGTTTCCAATCCTCTAGGGATGTCGTCATATGCAATTCTCCATTGTTGTAGTTTTGTCCAGCAAGGCCCTTCGTGAGGAATAGAACGAATTCCTACATTAGACCCGTCATTACCTTGATCATTACCAACCCATTGTTCAAACTCATCTAAAAATGTTTGGATAGTAGGGATCCAATAAAATTGAAGCTGTTTAGTTTTAAAGTGAAAAAACTGACAAAACAAAGATTGTGTTAAATCATAATTGAGTTTTATTTGTCCAATTCTATAAGACCCCATAGGAGGAGCTGAAGTTTTAATTTCTACCTTGTGATTACCAATGATAGAATCAGTGTCTCCCTTAACACGTTTCCAATTAAAAAAGTGATTAGCTAAGTGTTCACCTACTTTTCCTAAATCATTATTTGTATTTTTATTAACAACTGTCCATGCTAAAGCTGTAGCGTAATCATGTTCATAAGCAATGTTAATAGCTTCTTTTTTGAGTTGTTCTAAAGTATATTTTGTAAGAATTTTTTCACATAGATCATCAAGCATATTGCATCTCATATAGTTGAACTAATGCTCCCTTACCTAAAGAAGCTTGTCTCGCAGAATCGTGTGCTGAAGAATAATCGAGTTTAGTAAATCGTTGTTTTAAAATGCTAAGATCAATATTCGATTTGATAAAATGAACAGACTTTGGACGCCAACGATATAAATCATCGCTCATTTGACCAGGATTTGAGCCATAAGCTAAGATAACAAAGTCTGCATCTTTCGGAGGGTGTAGTTCTTTATCACGAGATGTATAAGGTAAAAACTGCCAGTCTGGATGAACAGTAGAAAGTTTTATCTTTTTACGAGGGCTGTTTGTTCGCTTCCAGACTTGAAAGCAGCACTTTACAGAAGTAGCCTTTTCCCCATAAAAAGCATTATCTAAATCTATAGAAGTGACTAAACTAAAATCTAAAGAAAGAGAGTTTTGAATATGGGGCTTTTTCCAAGTGCGAGGAATGATAAAAGCTATTGTATCAGCAAATTGTGCTGCATGATTAAAAAACTTTATTGCTTCTTTGTTTTGTGTACCAAAAGGTGGATTGCCGATTACAAGATGGTTTCCTTTTTTAAGTGTATAGTCATACCAAGAGCCGCAGATCCAAGAACTTATATCCTTTTTAAGTCTTGAATCTATCTCTACCGCAACACGCTTGTCATGAGGTAGCAAATCAAAAAAACTTCCTTCTCCTGCGCTTGGTTCTATAACTAAGTCAAAATTATCTAAATCAATATTAGATAAACACAGTTTTGCAGTATCAGTATTAGTAAAAAATTGGTCAAAGGTATAAACGCTTGCAGTTTTTCTTTTTTCAGTCATTTTCATCTCCTTCTATACTCTTTCATCACGACGATAGTTAAACAGTTTAAAGTCTATCTTAAAAAAATTGTAGATAAGTTCTCTTGTCTCTTCATCATAGTATGCAGAGTAGTGAACGTTTTTATCACGAAAGCCGCTTTTTTCATGAGTAAGATCTGGTAGCTTACAATTAATTAACTTTTCAATCGTTTTATAGTCTTCTGAGATATTTTCATATCTACCAACAAAGTCAACGAGAGTGCTATCTTCAGTTCCTAAATAAGGATGCTGCAAATCACTATATGCATATTCTTGAATATATTGTTTAGCCCAGTCTTTAAATCCTTCGATCTTAGACTCTTGTTCAACTTTTCCAGTAAGTCTAACAGATTTACCAGTAACATCCCAGTGGTATCTTGATACAGCTAAGTCATAAGGATTACGAACAAATCCAAACGAAAAAAAGTCAGGCACGTTACAGCACTGCGAAACTTCAGTATAAGTTTTAGGCGCAAGCCCTCTAGGTAATCTGTCCAAGTTTTGACCACAAGATATATGACTATCATGTAAAACACCATCTATCATCATTGTACCTAAAATAATATCATCAGGACCGCAGATAGTAGAAAGAGCTGCTTGTATGCTTGTGCCAGCAGTTTTTTGTGTCTTAAAGAATATAAAGTTATTTTTGTAGCTTAAAATCATAAGTAATAATATAAGAATTAACGCATTTTGGCAATAAAAAAGCGATGCTACGTAGTAGCATCGCTCTATGAAAGTGCACTTTTGTGGGTAAATGCTCTATTGCAAATCGTCCACTAGTGTAGTCCGTTAGGCACAATAACGTAGTGAATTGATAACACCACAGCCACAGAAGCTCCTAACCCAATCATCATTTTGATAAAGTCTTTTGTTACTAGCGGAAACACAGTTCTCCACTTTTGTTTACCAGTAATTGTAGCCATTGCGAGTTCTCGTCCACACAGTAGCCCAACAAATACCCAAGTAGTGCTCATTGGTATATCATTAAGTTCTTTAAAAAACCAAAGGATCAGCCAGTATACTGCATCAATTATTGTAGCTGAGCGTACATATCTTGTGTTATGCTTTTCAATCACAATATTTTGTATTTTACCACCGCCTTCGCGAAACATAAAAGCCATACCAACAATAAATAGTATGCTAATTATAATCATTAAATCCCACGGTATCTGTCGTGGGAGAAACACAGCGATGTTGGCCATATCATGTGATAACCAAGTGAACCATAATAAACCTGTTGTTACCCATTGGCCTATTCTCCACCAGCGTTTGTGTTCTTCTTTTACTGGCTTTGCCTCGTCAAGTATTTTGCTTACCACAATCCAAATTGCATAAGCTGCAACTGCTGCAACAGCATAACCCATCATAGATTTGATCAACATTTTTTCTAACACAAAGGTTGATGCAAAGGCACTTAAAACTAAAAAAGACGTACTCACTGGTACGCCAATTCTGGTTAAGATTAATAGTAGTCCTGGTGCCATTGCATGATACCACTGTATCTCTTGAAACGGTATTTTATTTAGTCGTCCATAACTAATGTCTCCACCATTAGTATACCAACCATACCACAAAGTATAAAGGAGAACTACTGAAGCAGCTCCCCACATTACTTTCCAACTAAATCTCTCATTATTTGATGCGATCCATGTACCGAGAGTTTGTACAGAATCGTTTGCGATAACAGCATAACCAGCAAATAGAAAGCCGATAGCCATCCACAGTGTGAGTGCTTCCATTTTTTATCTCCTCGCTTGACGGCTTTACCCCGTCGCTCACGTGGGTGACTAGGAATATCCTAGTACATGCTAATCATAACATAAAATAAAAAGTTGTCTACCCCATATAATAAGCGTCGTATCTTTTAACTTTTAGAGTCATTGCTATCAAGTAAATCAAACCTCAAATCATATCCAAATGCTAATACACATGCTTCATCACCATCTGTCTCAAGTATTGACCACGATCCTGTTTCTGAATTTGTCCATAGACCGACTTGTACTGCAAACTCTTCGAGATCCTCATCATAAGCAATACCTAAACCATTTAGCAGATACTCTTCTCCCTGTTGTTGAAGTATTACACCAATTTCTTCTAATGATCCACATCGCACAGGTTTTGTTCTCCACTCACCTGCGTGAACGCTGTATGATAGCAACACTACAGCAGTGGTCAATGCTATTAGTTTCATGAGTCCTCCTCCAGTTGCTCTAACACTTCAACTTTTACTCCAGAATGAATCCATACCTCATCAATCTCTGGGTAGTATTCTTGTGTCTCTAGCCAAAGCTCTGCATCTTCCATTTCTTCAAGCTCTTCTTTAATATCCTGATTTGTTTCTTTGCTTGAGTTAAGTGCGAATGTAGACCAGTCACACCACACACTGTCCCAAGTAGTATCAAGCTCCCAGTTCTCGTAGGCAGTTATTTCTAAAGAGTCGTTATCCTGCCACTCTTGTAGTTCTTTTAACTCTTCTTCAGTAACAGTTAAGATAAAAGAGCCCCAACGCCAACCAATATTGCGCTCAAAAACACGAGGATTTTCAGTAGAAGTCCAACGCTCTACCTCTTCTATACTCTTTTTCCATTTAGGCTCTACCGATACTTTATAGTAAATCATAAACTTATCCTCTATTTTGAGTTTAACAAATTATTTTATCTGTTTAAAACCATCCAAGTTTTATGCCATTATGGGCAATAATAAAAAAGCAAGCAACCATATGAGTTATAACCCATATGGTGCGGAAAATTGCAGCAAGATCACTTTCACGGTCATCTCCAATTTTTGATCCAATAGTTTTAGCCCATATTCGCCAAACCCTATTCATCAGATATAGACTCTCCTGTTAGGTCTTTGTATATTGTTTCTGGGGATGTTTCGCCATACGGGTCATCATCATCGCCAAGCTGATTCTTGCCTGGCTCTTCATACCAATCAGTAATCATTGTATCCTCAGCTACAAATGCGTAGCGCCAAGAGCGATAACCAAATCCTAAATGCTTTTTATTAACAAGCATATCAAGTGCCTCAGTAAGCTCTCCATTACCGTCAGGTATCACTTTAACACGCTCAATACATTGATCTTTTGCCCATTTGTTCATAACAAAAGCATCATTAACAGACACACAGTATATTTCATCTATACCTGCAGACTTAAATCGATTGTAGTTATCTTCAAATCCTGGCAGTTGATAGGTTGAACACGTCGGAGTAAAAGCTCCTGGAAGTGAGAATACAAGCACTCGCTTGTCTCCAAATAATTGGTCAGTTGATACAACTTCCCAACGAAAAGGGTTCGGTCCGTCGATACTGTCATCGCGAATACGAGTCATAAATTCAATGTAAGGTATATTTTTTCCTATCATTAATTTCTTCTTTCTATTAAATGGCAGGAGTGTAAGGAATTGAACCCTATCCTGCTGGGTTGGAGCCAGCCGTGCTTCCGTAACACTTCACTCCTATTTATTAAATCGTAAAGTATATTGTCTACCATTATGTAAAAAAGTTACAGTAGAATGTGAATATACATTTTCATATTCTTCATCATATCTAGTTTCAGTGCGGCAACGAGTGCCTTTATTACGCTCTGAATTTAGAATACCTCCGATAATTGCTCCAATGGCTCCTCCGCCGTCTTCGCCTGGAACATTATTTCCTATAGCTCCTCCAACAATCGCGCCCTCAAGTAAATTTTCAATATCTGATTTACCATTACCTTCAGAGCAGATCTCAACAACAAAAGGTGTCTTGACTATAACACTTTTATAGTGGTCTTGCACAGTCTCTGCATATGCAGACGAACAAGAAGTAGTTAGTAAAAAAGCTAGTAGTAATTTTTTCATTAAATCTCCTACTAAGAAACTTGTAATGCTACGTAAATAAGCATTCCTAATATGCTAAAATTTATTATCATATTTATATAGTGTGGGTTTGGATTCATTTTTGACCTCATTTTGATAACTTGTAACAAACTAATGATTTACCGTTTCCAGGTTCTATAACAAGAGATGGCAGAGAAGCATCTACTTCTCTACACTCTGGTAAGTTTTTCCAAACATATCCCTCAGCAAGCTGTTGCTTTTCAGCTTCAAAGAAATCAGCATTTGAATTAAAAAACAACATTCCAACTATGATTATTACTTCCATGTTTAGTACCCTTCAAAATAACTATCTAAGATATCAATTTGATCTTCGTATTTAGCAATCTGCTCAAGTTCTACCTCAATAGCCTCAATAATATCAGAATGCTCACCGATGCCCACAGGGTGTGCTAGATAAACTTCGATATTTGCACGATGCTTTTCAATGTGCCCTTGTGCATGTGTACGCACAGCGTTTAGTAGTACATCTCTCATTATTTATCCTCTACTTCTATAACATAACCAAGACCTCTTAAAAAAGAGTTGAAGTGAAACTGAATATCATTCACAAGCACATCATCTAATCCTGAGCCTTCTTCTGTTTGAAATTCATAATTTATTGAGGGTAGTGTTTCTTTTACATAAGATTTATTTTGATTATAATCAGCATCATAGCTGAAACGAAAAGTGCCAGACATATTTTTCTCCTTTGTTAATGTTATAAAAAGATATTACAAGATAAATAGGCATAAAGCAAGAAAGGAGCTACTCTCGCAGCTCCCTTTGCACAAAGGTTTATTAAAGTGTTCGCCAGTTAGCCATGCTTAATAAGCTTGACTGACGAGTTAATACTTGAGTAACAGCAGTATCATTTGAATAATAGTTGTAAAAAAACTTTAACATTATTTTACACCATATTGCTTACTGCTAGCTTCATTCATTTCTGATAAGATACGGTGATATTCTTTACCATTGTATTCTGCATCAGAAAGTAATTTTGCTGCATAATGATTAGCCTGCATTTGACGTGCTAACAAAAATGCATTTGCAATGTTTTGTAGTAAGGCATAGATTGATTCAAATAAACTAGCTGAATAGTTAAGTACTAGTGTTGTCATTGTGTTTCTCCCAAAGTTAAAATTTAACGATGAGACGCTATCTTCTTTTACCTTTTGATCGTTATTTTCTTAGGTAATTCGTCCTGTGGAATAATAACCTCTAAATCGATAATTAAAATTCCGTCACGAAGATCAGCTCCAACGACTTCTGTATATTCACTTAATCTAAAGCTTCGAGTAAACTTACGAGTAGACAGACCTCTATGAATGTAATGTTCTTGGGGTCTGCGCTGTGCACGTTCACCTTTGATAGTTAAGACATGATCTTTAACTTCAATGTCAATATTCTCACGAGTAAATCCAGCTACTGCAAGTTCTACAGTATATTTCATTTCGTCAGTTTTAATAACATTATGAGGGGGGTATGCATCGTTAGCTTTTTCACGAATGCGGGTTAGTTCTTCGGCTATGTGGTCAAAGCCTAAAAAGACACTATTAGGGTATGCGAATGATCCAGTCATCATTATTCTCCTTTTTTATAAGCAAGAAAGTTTAAATAGACCTCGAAAGAGCATCTACTCTAATAATATACTAAAAAATTAATAAAAAAGCAAGAAAATTTTTGGCTCTAGAGGTAGGAGTCGAACCTACAAGATTAATATCAATCACACAATGAACAGTCGTGCGCGTTTACCATTTTCGCCACTCTAGAATATAGTTAATTAAGCGTATCTAACGCAGCTATCATTCTTGTCATGCCAATTCCTCCACCAACACGGGGGAAAAAGTCAAACTCTAAGAATTTTTCTAACTCTGCTTCAACTCTGTCTTTGCCGAATAGCTCAAAAAGTAGTTTTGAGTAAGCACCTTCTGTAATTGTGTGAAAGGTATCTCTCATTTGCTCTACGTCGCATGAACGCTCTGCTGAACCAATAGTCTCCATTCCTCCAAGTATAACATCAATCTTTTTAGATGTTTTTCCGTCATCGTTTCTACTCATATTCCAAAATGGAGAGGTCATCTCAGGAAAATCTGTAATCATAGTAGACCCACACTTTTTAAACATAGAAGTTTCGTGCTCAGCCTCCATCTCAACTGTCTCTTCTAAACCAAAATAAGTTTGCCACTCTCTATAAGTTTTCTCAGTTAGATCGTCAAAGCCTAGATACTCACACAGAGCATATTCCATTTCTTTAAGATCATCTATAGTTCCTGGCATTTCAAACTCAAACATAGGAAATATAATATCGTGTCTTCCTGGTATTGCATTTGGTTCTTGCCTATAAGAAGTAGAGACACAAAAAAAGCCCTCTTCGTTAGGGGCTGATAATAGTTCATGTTCTAACCACATTTGACCTGTTTGTGGGAGTGGCCATACTTTTCCTGCGTAGTTATACGTTGCTACATTGAAAGGATCTTCGCATGCGGCAAGTATTGAAAGTCTATTCTGTGTATGTACTTCTTTGAACCCTTTGCTCAAAAAAAATGACCTTAAAAGGCCAACAGTATCTGTAAATTTTGTAGGTGATATTAGTTGTGTCATAGTTACTCCTTGAATAAATTACTCCCTGACGGGATTCCATTCATACGAGTATATCAAAAGTGATAATTAAAAGCAAGAAAATTTTTATTTTATAACAGTAACGGTATAATCTTCCATTGTAGTATTTGTAAGTAAAGACTGACACATCTTATGACCTAAATGAATTGCTTTACTTTCATCATCTGTGTCTATGTCTAGAATAAATGTTTTTCCCATTTGCATATGAGACACTTGATTATAACCCATAGAATTTAAAGTGCCTGTGATAGCTTTAGCTTGAGGATCAAGAACTCCTGCTTTGAGTGTTGTATAGATCGACAATTTTATCATAATATTAATTCCATATATAAAATAAGTGATTACCGATGACAGTAACTAATGTTTTTGTATCAGCCCATCGTGGGCGAACATAATCAGCATGATAGTGTGTAGCATTCTGACTAAAATCTGGTAGTGTTGTTTGGTAATAAACTTTAAAAGCAATAGCATGTGCAATTTCATAAATAAAATAATCACCAGCAGGTATCTCATCATCTTTTCCATCACAAAACCAAGAAAACTGACAACGATTACGAATCGGGTACATGATGTCAGGGTTTTTCCAAGAAGCTCGTATTGGTCCTTCCTTAATTACATCGCAGTAATTATCAGGAAAACGATCATCAAAAACACGATTACGCACAACCCAAGCAACTGCAATCATGCCTTTTACAGGTTGATTACGTGCTTCCCAATAAATATTATCAGCTGCACATTTAATCTGTGCTGGGTCTGCTTCCGCGTAAGATATCGGACTCAACACAATTAGTGCCATACTGAATTTCAATAATTGATAAAAGTTCTTTAGTTTCATTTACTAACTGGTGCCACCTTCCTACTGGTATTTCAAAATAGTTGTTCTTGTACAGAGTCTTTTTTTCTACTTGCTTGCCATGTGTATCAGTAGAATAATAAATAGTACCTTTACCTTCTCGCACAAACCAGATCTCACTCCGCTCTTCGTGAACTTGCCAAGAGAGTTGAGATTGTGGATTTACAACAAGTTCTTTTACTTTTGCAGTTTTATAGTCAGAAAGAGTTTCATAAATTCCCCAATCACGTTTTGTAGGTTTATATCGCCAATTTGCTAAAAAGTTTGATGATGAGTTAACTTTATCAGTTCCACCAATATCATCATCAATAAGAATATTCATATCTCTACAAAACTCAAGTTCTGGATAATTCCCGTCTTTTCTGTCACCACCATTGCCAAAGGTAATTGTAGACGCTACATCTCCCCAGGCATGATTCATATCATTTATTAAATCAATAGCTGTGTCATCTGAATCATCAAATGGGTATACAAAATCTATGTACTTTATGGACTCTAAAATGTTTTTTCTTACACTGAAAGGCATGAACGAAGCACCTTTTTTACGAGTAAGCCAGCCATCTGAATTTAACCCTACTAAAACTTTATCATACATTAATGCCGCACTTCTAAACATACGAATATGCCCATCGTGTACAGGGTCAAATCCCCCAGATAAAATTACTACATCCATTAAAATAATTCTCCAATTACTTGAGCCTGATCATCATATATTTTACCAGTCGGGTAATCTTCATCTTTCCAAACCTTGAAAATTTTTAGATGTTTACAAGAGCTATAACGAGAAGGACAAAAGCACTTTCGTTCAGAGATACGATATACATCACTTGGATAGCTTGATTCTTCAAACTTTGCAATTTCATGACTGAACTTACTTTTTCTTAATATATAATTTGCCATTGTATATAATACCTATTTTCATTTTACTTTGCAAACAAAAAACTTATCTACTTGCTGCACGTCTACTTATTGAATCAGGTCTAACTCCTACAACTTCATCAATCATATCTTGATACTCAACTTGTGCGTCATGTTGAGGTTCTAAATAAGGATTTAAAAACACATTACGTAGACGACGATAAAAATTACGCCATGTCGGTCCGTGCGGCTTACACCTAAAGTTATTAAGTTTGTATGAGTAGTATTGAAGAGCGTGTGCTATCTCATGTATAAGTACCATTTCAAGTCTATGCCATTTATTACGAGTATAAAAGCCGCCTATCTCTGGATCAGAGTCAAATGATTTATATTCATATACTCTATGTAATTCGTTAATTGGGTTGTATAGATGCCACATAGCGATGTTGATGCCAGGACCATCTGCGTACATTCCTCCACGAGACGATCTACGTTTCTTATCCCAATCAAGTTTAATAGATGCAAGTTCAAAATTTACATATATCTCTTCCTGACAATGTTTTTCGATGCGTCTAATAAACTCATTTGCATATTTTGTTACTTCAGTTCTTGTTTCAAAAAAATGACTCATGTTCTACGTTTTCCTGTTGCTGAATCTGATGCTTCTTTTTGAGAGAGCACTACTAAATTACCTTTGTTGTACGCCTGACCTATATGCACACCTACTCCAGAGTATCTTTTCTTAGACGCAACAAAGCCATTACCAACTACATCAGAGGTTGGAGCTACACGTTCACAAGCATAATCTGGAAAGTTTGGAGAAACTTTAAGCTTCTTAGCAAGTTGAGTAGGATGAACCCCACGCTTCATTAACCAGCGGTCATGATCTTCTTGCATTGTAATCTTAGATGGTCTGTACTGTTTCATGATATCTCCTTATTTTTAATAATATAACAAAAATAAGGCTAATATGCAACTAAAGACTTAACTCTTGATAGTCCTTTAGTGGAGATAAGTATTTTCCATCAATATCTGGTTTGAACATAGCTGCCGCAATATTTCTTGCCCATGCTACTGAATCCCAATCATCTCCACAAAATAATGCAACTCTTTTTCCGTGAGAAGGATTAGTGTGCCATAGGCTAGGATCATCTATTTGATAATAAGTAACATAGTCACCAATAATATAGTCAAGTGCGTCAAAATTTAAAGTAAGGTTATCTGCGTGCTGAGCAAATAGTGCTGCTAAGTAAAAACTTTCTTTGCGCCCCCAGTTATCTTCATACATATAACTTACATCGTTCTCATTATATAGATCATATACAGTTTGCATGATAGTAACATCCCCAAATCTATCAATATCTCCCATTCTAAGCTGTACTTCTATAATTTGAGTGCCTATTATTTCAATATTGACAACACCTGAGTACCCAAAAAAGTTTTGGTCTACAAAACGGTGAAGTATAGTTTTTGCTTCAAGATCAATAATATCTTTTAATTCACCGATATACTCCCAGTAATCAAAAGCTCCGTGTTGAAGTTTTTCTCCTCTAAAAACAAACTCTCTTGCACTATGCCCTTGATCAAGTAAAAAATCAACAGAATAGTGCTCACCCATAGCATAGCGTGACCAAAAACAACCAGGATTAGAAATCTTACTATAGTCTTCTTCGTTATGACAAACTTCTGATTGAATTGACCCGCCCATCAAATTCATAATAGGTTTTACACAAACAGGGTACTCAGTAGGAAGTGTACCGACAGGGCCACAAGGTATATTTTGTATTTGAGAGATAGTTAATTTATTATATGCCCACCTAAAATCCCTATTCATAGTATACGCAATATCATCTGTAGTAGGAATTAGTACACCGTCAGTAGGTAACTTGCCATACCAATGCGGCATTTGAATTACAGGATCATAGTTTTTCCACGGCATTAGTGTTGTACCTCCGGTGACCAAAATGTTGTGCGTCCATCATTAAGTTTTACTCGTTGAACAGGATTACCATAGATATCTACAGTTTGATTATATACCATTACGTGACCTCCTCTAGCATCAACTATTTCATTTGGTGAAGAAGCGAATCGAGTGTACTGACCATGATTATTGTAAAGATCTGAATAATTTCTAATAGTTGCTCCGCCAGTTTCATAAGAAGCAGTCAAAATCTGACACACAGCTAAATAAAGTTTTTGAAGTTCTTCATCAGTAAAAGACTCCATTAACCGATGAGGGGCTAATCCTGCTAAAAATAAAGATTCTGATTTATAAATATTACCAACACCAGAGATCTGACTTTGATCCATTAACCACTTTACTGCTGTCCACTTTGGCTTTTTACGAGCTAATCGAATAAACTCTTCTAAAGTACAAGGATTATTAAGCATATCAGGGCCAATAGATGCCAACTTTTTTGAATGATCTTTATCACTAAATATAAACTTAACAGTACCAAAATTACGCATATCGTTGTAATAAATAGCTGAGTCATCGTCAAAATAAAAAGCAATTCTTGTATGTTTTGAAGGTTGAAGTTTAAAGTTGCCACTCATGCCAAGTGTGGTATACATATAACAAATGGGTAACAAGTCTCCAAACTCCCACCAGATAAACTTACCTTTATTATATACACCTTTTACTGGTAGCTGTCGCTCCTCAAGTGCTATATAAAAATCAGCAAAGCCTGTAGGCAAGTTTTTAACATACCTACCTGAGATAAAGTTTAAATTAACAAGTTGTTTATTGCGTACAGCCCGATCAACTTGGCGGGCTGTACGAGTGCATTCAGGACCTTCAGGCATTATCGCATCTTTATTGCAGAAGAACGGGGATATCCCCAACGAGATGTTGCAGGAACACGTATTGTGCGTTCTTTTGTATTCTTTTTATCAGGATTTGGGACTGTAAGCATAACAGCTTTACCAGCTCGCCAAGCAGCTTGCTGATTTAGTAGTCTAGCCTCAGTTTGAAGATATTCTAAACGTAATGCTTTACGAATAGATTTATTTACGCTTGAACGCTCACCATTAGATATGTATCCACTATTCTTTGATCGTTTGCCTCGTGCCATTTTTATTCTCCTTTTTAATTTTATAAATAAATATACGGAAAAAAATAGTATTAAGCAAGCTTAAAGTAAAGATACGTTGTGAGATTGATATGAGGAAGATATTGTTGAGTTTGTTCTCATCTCTAAAAACGTACTAATAAAATCAGCAGGCTCAAAGAGATGAGTACATTTTGGACACTCAACAATGTCAAGTGGTTGTATTTTTCCAACAGAAAACCAAACTTCTTCTGCATTATTACATATTGGACAGTTAGATCTTGCCCTGTAAACTGACATTTTTTATTTTTTCATGATAATCACCAATATTGTGATCCATTACACCGTCAAAAGGTTGACGTTTTTTCCAAGCGGCAAGTCTGCCTCTCCATTGATCCTTTGTTCTTTGCCAAGGAGTCATTCTTCTAATGTTACCATAGTGATTAATATATTGAAGTTCTCCACCATGTTTATAACCCATTATAGCAAATGGAACTTTTGTGACAATATCATTATTATTTACGAACCTAAAGTGCTTGATATTATCTGCTTTCATTTCTTTAATAAAAGATCTATTACCAACACGAGGTGAACCAAAAGTATAAAGTTCATGTGCATCAATACGTGAAGCACATATAGTGGCAACTGCTGCACCAAGTGAGTGACCAGTACATATAACTTTAGTCTCGTCCGCTAAACCAAGAGAAATACGCTCTAAACATTCTTCAATCTTTGCATAAACACAATCAAGTGCTTCTACGAATCCAAAGTGGACTAGTCCTTTTTCTTTTGAACGTTTTGGCCAAGCTTTTAAGTCTGCCATTACGTCACTCATTTGAGTAGGCTCTGTTCCTCTAAAACAAATAATAATACGATTATCATCTGTTTTAGGAGGTAGTACAAACGCTTGAGTCCCATCTTGGTCAAACCAGTACCAATCTTTCCAGCCCATGCTAAGTAACTCTGTGTTTATCTCATCTTGAGTTTTATAAACAAGAGCAGATAGGAGGGACATTTCTGCTGCTGTTTTTAACATTACTTTTTCGCCTTTTTCTTTTTAAGAATTGCTTTCTGAAGAGCGGGTGGAAGTTTCTTTTGAGCTGCTGTAAGCCCGTTACCATTCATAGGTTTTTTACCACCGCTCATTGGTTTGGTTTTACCGTTTCCTTTTTTTCCGTGCATAGCCATCTTATTCTCCTTATGATTTGCCTCGTTTACCGAGATCAATTTTTTTACCTTTATGAGGTCCAGATTTGCGAGGTAGCATACCTCTTGAAACAAGTCTTGCTCGGTTCGTAGAACCAATAGACTTGCCAGCTTTGTATTTTCTTAGTAATTCTGCATAATTAATTTTTGGTTTTTTCATTAAACTGCCTTTAATTTATGTTTTAAAATTGCTTCTGGTTGACTGACACCATTTAGGTTAACTGGACACATGTTACAAATAGACTGAGGTTTATAAATATTATCTATAAAATTTTGCATTTCATATTCACTGCAATCTAGACCTAATCCTTTATAGTTATAATACGGCTTCCAATCAGGGTCGTTTTCAAGTTTAAATTTTTCTAAATGAGTACGAACTAAGCTGATAGGAGGACATTTATAAAGTCTATTCTTATATATAATAGGTATATGTTTAACTACACAATTATCATAACTTAAGTTAGGATATCCCTGATTCCAAGGTTTAAGATTACCATTAACCTTTTTTCTATAAGAGACCCAATTAGATTCTCTTGTATGATCAACAATCTCAAACTTGATATCTTTATGTATATAATAGTTTTCTGTGTCCTCTTTTTTTTCCCAATCGTAATCTTTTACTAAGTAATCAACTACATTTTTTAAAACATGATTTCTAATATTTTTTTGCCTGTTATGAATTGAAACTAAAATCTTAACATTTCCTACCTCATGGCAGACTTCAATCAATTTTTCTTTATTATGTAAAAGTAAACCGTTTGTAAATATTTCTATCCTACTACTTTTAAAATTTTTTCTTGTTTTTCGTAATATATTGTAAAATTCTGGATGTATTAAAGGTTCGCCTCCTAAAAGGGCAACATTTTTTGGCTTTAAACGACGGCTCCAATTTTTTATTTCATTAATAATTTGCTCATAATTAGCAGTCCAGTTATGATTGTACTCAATAAACCTATCACACCCTTCACAAGATAAATTACAAGTAGTAGTGATCATAAACTCTAAATATTTAACGGGGTGCCTTACCATAGTTTCTTATACCTGCTTTATTGTTATGTACAATCTTTATTTTCGAATACCCTGTATTAATAAATGTTATAACATTAGAAAAAGAAATATTAGCTTGCTTCCAAAGGTGTTTAATTTCGCTAAAATTAGGTGTACGTCCAGCAGGTATGGCTATCCCAAAATCTTTAACTTTCTCTTCATAACTTTCATCAGATTGAGCACTATACAAACCTCTAAAAACTCCAGTGTTATCTTGTAAATTTGTAAAACGATAAATATCAGTTCCCTCATCATATACAAAATATACATCAAATTGTCTGTCGCAGATAGGAGGTATTTTAATGTCTTGTTTGATTGCGACTGGTTTTCGTTCTTTAATTCTTGGTGTAAAATTTAGTATATCATCTAAAGGCTTTAGTTTTGAAAATTTTTCCCAATCATCAACTGTTTCTTCAGTGTACCCTCTATCTTTACATTGAAAATTATGAGCCATGTATGAGTTTTTATTTTCTTTAATTAAAACAGTCCAGTTTACTCCAAAATATATACCGTTAGTATAGCTTTTTCTAACATTTATTAAATGAATGTTATCTAAAGAATAGATTACTTGATCTAAAAGTGGTTTAGTTTTGTCATATTCATAGTAGATATTATCAACTTCTTCAGAAAGCTTTAAGGTCATTAATCTTCAGTTACGTATCCACATTTGCACTCTGGATAACAGGTGCAAGGATCGCAATCACAATTAGGGTTTTCACACGAACTATTTTCCATTTTTATTTTTCCTTTTTGGTACAGGCGATCCTAAAACCTTTTTTAGCATTTTAGCTTGCTTTGCGTGAGCTTTAGAAGCACCTTCTAACATGGTCATAACATCTTTAATAGTTTTATCGTTATGCATTATTTCTTCCTATTAGCTGTAATTTTTTTCTGAGCATTAATAAACTTTCTGTATACAGCTGCTGCAGATACCTTACCCATCTCTCTGGCTCTTTGTTCCATTGCTATTGCAGCCTGAGTTTTGTGAGCGTGACTTCGACTAGAAGCTTTAATTTTAGCTACAGAAGCTGTAGCGTCTTTTACCTTAGCAAAACCTAACCCTTTAATAGTGCCTTTTGGGTTCTCATCAGTATAAAGGTCAGAGTGCTTTTTAGAATTAGCTCTTTGTCCTTTTTTCCTTGGGATACGTGGCGCCATTATTTCTTCTTCTTAGCAAAAGTTTTTACGTTTGTAGGTTTACCACCAGTATTACCTGCAGCACGTTTCCTACTTACAGCACTTCGGATCTCAGATGCAGACATTCTATTAGCGGTTGCACGAGGCACACATTTAGGATATTTTCCTTTTTTTGAAGTTTTTCTACCACAAGGTTGAAATTTACCATCTTTTTTAGGAGCACCAATATTAACCCAGTCTCCTTTAGATCCTTTTCCAAACCATGCGGTTAAACCTCCTCTTGGTTTAGCCATTACCTATAACCTCCCCCTCTGGCTTTGTAAGTTTTTACTAACCATCCATTTGCATAGGCTGATGGGTAGACCTTAAACTTACGTTTGGCCTCTGCTTTAACTCTAGCATATAGCGTTGGGTTTGTTGGTTTTGGTGATTTTTTCTTAGGTGCCAAGTTCTTCTCCTATAGTA
>Ga0222719_10001316_pt1 | contig 24274 bp, 27 predicted proteins | sample C33_34DmetaG_FD_165039 | JGI IMG/M metagenome (GOLD analysis project Ga0222719, IMG submission 165039) | Estuarine water microbial communities from San Francisco Bay, California, United States - C33_34D | ecosystem: Environmental > Aquatic > Marine > Unclassified | place: USA: California...
GCACTCCCAAATTTCGTTGCTGCTGCTGCTAACTCTCCATCTTGATGAGCCATTTGTTGCATCGCTACAGGTCCTAAAATAATTGGATTAAGTAATTTTAAATTAAAAATATTTATGGATGTATTTATACTTGATACATCTCTTAAAACTCTTGGGAGTAATTCATATTTACTAAAAATCTCCCTATTTCTTTCTAAGGTGACCTCATCTCTTGCTCCAGATTGATAGTAGTCGACTATAGATTTGGGTAATTTTTTTTCGAATAGTTTTTCTAAATCAAAAAGATTTATTATTTTATCAGACATTTAAATCAGCCCCTTGCCACTTTCCTCCTCGACAAAGTCTCAACCCAGCGGCTAGGGGAGGATCATAATATTTTAATTCGGGGATAGATGAAATAGATTTTTAATAAATAAAAACCCTGTAAAATATGATCTTATGTTTTTTAGTGAATTTTCTATATCAATATTATCATATATTTTAATTGTATATCTTTTGTGCGGCATTATTAAAGGGACAATCGGATTTGGCATGCCAACCGTTTCTATATCATTATTAATTTTCTTTATAGATATCAAAATAATTATAGCTTTAATTCTAATCCCAACCATTATCGTTAATGTTTATCAATTAAGCAGAGGTGGAAATTTTAAAAAAATATTTCATGAAACAAAATTTTTTTTATTTTTTTCTACATTATTTATTTTTCCAGGAACATATCTATTAAATATAATTAACTCTCAGTATATCATTTTATTTATTGCATTTGTTCTATTATTAAATTCAATATTATTTTTAACTAATATTAAATACACACTTCCAAATTATAGATCGCCGTTAATACAAATTTTGATCGGCTCTGTTAATGGAGTTATTATTGGGATGACTAGTATATATACGATGCCATTAATATTTCTCTTACAGTCTCTTAAATATGATAAAGATACAACTGTTCAATTTTTAGGAATTGCTTTTTTTCTATATCCCTTAGCACAATTACTTTCTTTCACTAATTTGAATTTAATATCTTTAGAAATTGCCAAAAGTTCATTTTTAACTCTTATTCCAATTTTTCTCGGTTTATACATTGGCCAAAAAATAAGGAAAGTTATCTCTGAGAGATTATTCCAAAAATTTTTCTATTACATGTTATTAATGATGAGTCTTATTATCATTATCTCTTTGATTTAATTATTTTAATCAATTTTTAATAGTTTATAAAAATAAGGGTGAAAAAAAAATTTAATACAAAAGTAATCCATTCTGGCCATAGTTCTGATAAAGAAACGGGTAGTGTGATGCCGCCAATTCATCTTTCTTCGACTTTTAAACAAATTGAACCAGGTAATTTCAAATATGAATATGCTCGAACTAAAAACCCATCACGAGATATTTTAGAGAAACTGTTAGCAGAAATAGAATCTGGACAACAGGGATTTGCTTTTGCATCAGGAATGGCTGCTATTAATACAGTTTGTGATATCTTTGGAGACAGCTATCACATTATATGCTCTGATGACGTTTATGGTGGAACCAGGCGATTATTCGATAAAGTAAAAACAGGTATTGATGTTAGTTATGTTGACTTCGATAAAAATATTAATTGGGATGAAATTATAACTGAAAAAACAAAATTTATTTGGTTAGAAACTCCTTCTAACCCCCTTATGAAAATTATTGATATTAAAAATACCAGCCAAATTGCTAAAGACTTTAATCTTCCAATTATATGTGACAATACTTTTGCCTCTCCCTACAATCAAAGACCAATTGAGATAGGTGCAGATATTGTTGTTAGCTCGTCCACTAAATATTTAGGAGGACATTCTGATATTGTTGGAGGGTCTATAGTCATAAATAATTCTGAAAAATATGCTGATAAAATCGCATATCTACAAAATGCTATAGGTGCAGTTCCCTCCCCGTTTGATTGCTATCTTTTAACAAGAAGTATAAAGACTCTATCTGTTCGAATGAAACAACATAATGAAAATGCTTCTCAAGTTGCTCATTTTTTAAATTCTCATTCTAAAATAATAAAAATTCACTACCCTGGTATTGATTCTAAATATAAAGATATTGCATCCCAGCAAATGGATGGTTTTGGAGGAATGATGTCAATTGTTATTGATACAGATCTCAGTGGTATTAATAAATTTTTAAAGAACCTTAGTCTCTTTACCTTAGCTGAAAGCCTCGGAGGGGTAGAAAGTTTAATTGAACACCCAGCTATCATGACACACGCATCTATTGATAAAGATGTGAGAGAGTCACTAGGTATTACAGATAATCTTCTCCGTCTTTCTATTGGCATTGAGGACGTTGATGACCTGATCGCTGATTTAGAGCAGGCTTTACAACAAATTTAAATTTTATGGAAAAAACGATGATTGACCTTATTGGCAACACTCCTTTAATTAAACTGCAATATCCCTCTGAAGTGACTGGTTGTAATATTTATGGTAAGGCAGAATTTATGAACCCAGGAGGCTCTGTTAAGGATAGGGCAGCATTAGGTATAATATTAGATGCTGAAAAAAATAAACTCATAGAAAAAGGAGGCACAGTAGTTGAAGGAACTTTTGGTAATACGGGTATCGCTTTGACTATGATTAACAATTCAAGAGGTTATAAAACAATTATTGTAATGCCTGATGGTGCCTCATTAGAAAAGAGAGAAATACTTACAAATTTAGGAGCAGAGCTAAGAGTGGTAGAAACTAAGCCTTATTCAGATCCAGGAAATTACCAACATATATCTCGTAGACTTGCTGAAGAACTAAAAAACAAAGGAGAGGGATCAGTGATTTGGGCCAATCAGTTTGATAATACTTCAAACTATCTTTTTCATGCAGAAACCACAGCGAAAGAAATTTATAATCAACTAGAAGGAAAAGTTGATGGCTTCACTTGTGCAATAGGAACAGGTGGGACATTAGCAGGGACATCTGTTGGCTTAAAAGATTTAGACAAAGATATTAAAATTGCATGTACTGATCCGCAGGGAGCTAGAATGTATCGTTATTTTAAAGACTCTGTTTTAGAAGTAACGGGTGATCCATCAGAAACAGAAGGAATTGGTCAGTATAGAGTTACAAAAAATGTAGAAGCAAGCCAAGTCGATATGGCCTATCATGTAACAGACGCAGAAGCATTTGAATTACTTTATAAGCTAATAAAAACTGAGGGACTTTTTTTAGGAACTAGCTGTGGTGTTAATATCGCTGGTGCAATGAAGATGGCAAAAGATTTAGGGCCTGGTAAAAATATTGTTACAATACTTTGTGATGACGCTTACAAGTATTTTAGCAAGATGTTTAATAAAGAATTTTTGCTATCTAAGAAACTTCCAATGCCCGATTGGTTTCATAGTTAAAACTTTAAGCAATCTTAATAAATTTTGAAAATTCAATAATATTAGGCTCATAACTATCAGGGATCTTTTCACCAAACTCCATTTTTTCTAAATTAATGACTTTGTAGAAGTCCCCTCGAAGCTTATCCCATTTGTAAAAACCGTAATACACTAGCATCACATTATTAACAAATGTTTCTATCCACTCCTCTAACTTTTTTTTATCAAGTTCTGTATTTCCGAATTTAAGATGATTAGCAATTTCAAGTTTTAGCTTTTCTCGAGATAGCGCATAGTCTCTTTCAATTTTATTTTCTGGATTAGGGGTATGTTTTGGGAAATTTTTTCTGATAACTATATTAATAAATCTGTTTCTCATATAGCTAGTCTCCGGCAATAAGGATTTATTAAGTATCATCCAGCGATGGTATTGAATTTGAAATGCTAATGCCTGACCGTCGTCTGTGTGTTTATAATCATCTTTAATAAAGGCTTTAGAGGATTGGCTATAATCTTCATTTTCAATTCTAAAAATTTCCTCAAATATCATTATCGAAGACTGATCAATGATATCTGCGGTAATTTCAGGAGGTGAGTTCTTTTGACTTGCCACCGCTAATGAAATTAAATATGCATTTTTAGTTTCAATTGTTTCAAATATATCATTAGCAAGTTTTATGGCAGAATGGATATCTTTTAAGTACTGATCGGTTTTATTACTCCATTTAAAATTAATTGGGTGACTGTCAAAAATCGGATTTAACATAATCAGATTATAGATGGAATGATATTCAGACACGCTTATTGATTTATTATGAATGTCAGATTTTTTATGAATTTCAGTTAGTGCATTTCCAAATATTTGAATTAAAGATGCTGAATCATTAATGGGGTAGGTATTTTTTAACCACTGTGTTAACTGTTGATCAGGACTAGTAAAATTCAATTGATTCATTTTGAATACGTAACTTAAATATTATTTAATTATTAAATATACTTATTTTTTTAGATTCATAAAACTTATTCTTCTTAGTGTATTATCTTTAACGATTATATGATGATATAGGGCTCCCAATATATGTAGAGCTAGCATGAACAATAATATATTTCCTAAATAATAATGGATATCATGAATGAAATACTTAAATTCTGAATTTCTCTCAAAAATACTTGGCAGATGTGTTCCAAATAGTTTCACTATATCTCCTTGAAGGTTTGTTAAAAAATAACCTGTTATTGGAATAATAAAAAACAAAATATAAAACACTATATGAGTTAAAGATGCTATTTTCATAAAAATAATTTTATTAGATGGTGCATCTGGCTTTATGTTTATAAATCTCCATATAATTCTAAAAATTGCTAATATAAAAATTGAAATACCAAAGCTGTTATGCAATTGTAAAATAAAGTAATAGTTTTCAAAATTATCTTGAAGGTTTTTTCCTAAAAGAAATGTTATTAAGATAATTATGGCCATGCTCCAATGAAATAAGATACTAATTAGTCCGTATTTTTGATTATTATTGAGAATAGGCATGGATTTTAATTATTATTGCATCTTTTTTATTAATAATTTACTAAAATTTAATGATAAGAGATTATTATTGGATTTAGATGCTTTGATAATATTTTATTATTAAAAAATTAATGATTTTATTAACTTATTGAGATGTCTTTTTTAAAATTAATTTCCACCTTCTTTATTTTTTTTTCAATTTCTTTACAGGCTAGAGATTACATAATTGTTCAATCTACAACTAGCACAGCAAATACCGGACTCCTTGATATATTAAGTGAGCGGTTTTTTATACAAACAGGTATTGAAGTGAGAGCTGTTGCGGTTGGTACTGGCACTGCCATCGCAAATGCAAAAAAAGGTGACGGTGATATTTTAATTGTTCACTCAAAATTAGACGAACTTAACTTCATTGAAGAAGGGTTTGGTGTAGAGCGCTTTGATCTGATGTACAATGATTTCATTATTGTTGGTCCTAAGAACGATCCAGCTAATATCAGCAATAAAAAAGATATTGCTGACGTAATGAAACAACTAGCTAGTTCAAAATATAAATTTATTTCTAGAGATGATAATTCAGGCACTCATAAAAAAGAACTACTGCTCTGGAAAACAGCTGGCCTACAAGTACCAAAAGATAATAGTTATTTAAAAACAGGAAGTAGTATGGCAAATGCCATAAACGTTGCTGTTGAAATGCAAGCATATCTATTAACAGATCGTGGAACTTGGATTTCTTTTAAAAACAAAAATAATTTAAAAATATTATTTGAAAAAAATGAGTCTCTTTTTAATCCTTATGGAGTTATTGCCATTAATCCAAAAAAGTTTCCTCATGTTGAATATCAAAAATCAAAAAAATTTATAAATTGGCTTTTAAAAGGAGAAGGCAAACAATTGATAAGTAATTATAAGGTTGATAATCAACAACTATTTTTTACCTACAACTAAAATTATTATTAGATAAAATAAAAAAAATTTATAACCCCAATGCCTGAAACATCAAAAATAATAGAAGCGATCATCATATCTTTACATGTAAGCTTTATTGCAACGCTCTTTGCATTTTCTCTTTCAATCTTTTTTGGATATCTTATTGCAACACGACAATTCTTTGCAAAGAAATACATTGTCAGTATCTTGGGTTCCTTAACTTCAATCCCTCCGGTTTGTGCAGGTTTAATTGTTTATTTAATTATTAGTCGCCAGGGCCCTTTAGGTTGGATGCAGCTTCTTTATACCCCAACAGCGATGATTATTGCCCAATTTATAATTATATTTCCAATTATGACCACCTTGATTATTAATTATATAGAACAAGAATACCCTCAAGTTAAAGAAGAGCTTATCTCCTATGGGGCATCTCAAAAAGATATTGTTATGTTAATGATCATAAATCAGAAAAGTATCTATCTCACTATTGTATTAATTGGATTTGGAAGAGCTATCAGCGAATATGGTGCAGCTGCTATAGTCGGTGGCTCAATTGATCATATTACTAGAAACATGACTGCAATGATTGCTTTAGAAACGGCTAAAGGAAACATACTGGTTGGTGTTACCCTTGGGGCGACACTAATCATTTTATCTCTATTGATGTCTTTCGGAATAAATTATTTTAGAAAAAATGATTAAATTAAAAAAAATTGAATATCACATTCACCAAAAATTAATATTACAGGATATTAATTTAAATATTGAACAAGGGAAAACGACTATCATCATGGGTAAAAACGGATCTGGGAAATCCACTTTATTGAAATTACTGAATCAAATTATTCAACCTACATCTGGGTTATTTCAATCTTTGTTAGATAAACCTATACCCATGTTGTTTCAGAAACCATTGACTTTAAAAAATACTGTAAATTATAATTATCAAATTCTACAGAAAATAAAAAAACATCAGATTAATAAAGATTGGTTTAATAAATTTAATTTAGCAAAGTTAGAAAATCAAAAAATTAATTCATTATCTGGGGGGGAGAGGCAAAAATTATTTCTGGCAAGATTAATGAGTTTTGATCAATTAAATCTTTTTCTAGATGAGCCCAATCAAAGCTTAGATCTTGAAAGTGAGAGATTATTAGTTGATCTTTTACTTTATGAAAAAAAAAATAAAACAATCATCCTGACATTACATGATTTTGAGATAGCAAAAAAAATAGGAGATTATTTTATATATTTAGAAAATGGCAAAATTCTATTACAAGGGAATGATAATAAATTTTTTGATAATTTTTCTTTGTAATTTGTGTTAGTCTATTAATTAGATAATATATTGATAATAAGATGAATAAATTTTTACTAATCTTCGTTTTAGCTTTTAGTTCTTTGTTCGCCAGTGATGTCATTCATCAAAGACAGGAAAGCATGCAAGATTTCAATAAACTAATGAGATCAGCAACTCAAATATTAAATAGTGGTGAAAGTCAGGGTTTGGAGGAAATTTATATAGAAATTGAGGCTATATTACTTAAATATCCAACGCTTTTTCCCGATGATAGTTTTGATGGCAAGACCAAAGCCAGTAGTGATATTATCGATAATAGGCAGGCTTTTGAGCAAATTGCTAAAGAGGCAAGTGAGTGGGCAGCCCTAGCGATAATTTCAGTTAAAAATAAAGATTTAGAGACTACACAACAACACCATCAAAAACTTTTTAGCAGCTGCAAGAGCTGTCACTCCCGTTTTAAAAACTAATTAATATTTATCTGGTCCAGCTGGAATAATTCCATTTGGATTGATAGTAGGATGACTCCCATAATAATGAGTTTTTATATGATCAATATTAATGGTTGGTTGTATTTGAGGGTGTGATTTAATTTTTTGTAAATATCGATTGATATTTGTATAATCAATTATTCTTTTCTTATTACACTTAAAGTGACCAACATACACTGGATCAAACCTAAGAAGTGTTGGGAATAAGCGAAGATCACATTCTAAAATTTCATCTGTTAATAGATATATATTTTCGCTTAACATTTCCTCAAGCTTGTCTAGTGATTGAAAAAGCTTATCTAGTTCTTCCTCATAGACTTCTTGTTTGGTAGCAAAGCCTACCTTATAAACACCATTATTAATATTGTGATAAGTAAAATTATTTATATCATTAATTTTTTTTTGAAATTTTTCAGGATAAAAGTCTAACTGATTACCAGTAAGTTCATTAAAAGATTTATTAAACATCCTAATAATTTCTGAAGACTCATTGCTGACAATGGTTTGATTTTTTTTATCCCATAATACAGGAACAGTTACTCTACCTGAGTACTTAGGATCTGCTTTTAAATATATTTGATAAAGATAATTTTGAGAAAACAAATGATCAGTAGTTGCACCAGGATAGCTTTCTTCAAATGTCCAACCATTTTCCAGCATGTATGGGTTAACCACACTATAAGATATATGGGCTTCTAAATTCTTTAAACTTCTATAAATCAGAGTTCGATGGGCCCAAGGACAAGCTAAAGAAACATATAAATGATACCGACCACTGTCGGGAGTAAAATTACTATTGACCTCTATAATATTTCTAAATTGAGCCTCAGATCTAATAAACTTTCCACCTGATTTTTTGGTGTCATACCACTTATCTTGCCATATGCCTTCTACTAATAACCCCATGTGTTTTAATTACGCTTATTGAAATAAATAGATTGAAAACCAACCTTTTTTACCTATATAAAACATATAATGATTTTTAGACAGTTATTTGATCACATTTCTTCAACATATACTTATGTAGTTGCAAGCAGAAAAGGCGGGGAGGCATTAGTGATTGACCCAGTCTTAGAAAATGTTGAACGATATATCAAGCTGATGGAAGAACTTGATTTAAAATTAGTTAAAGTTATCGATACACACATTCATGCAGATCATATATCAGGAATGGCAGAGCTAAGAGACAGAACTAATTGTATCACCATTATGGGTGATGCGACCCCTGGTGATGTAGTTTCGATGCAAGTTAAAGACAATGATGATGTTTCTATTGAGGGTATTAAACTAAAAGCGCTTCATACACCGGGTCATACGAATGACTCCTTTAGTTACCTTATGAATGATAGAATTTTTTCTGGTGATACACTTTTAATACGAGGAACAGGTAGAACTGATTTTCAAAATGGTGATCCCTATGATGCATATAATTCTTTATTTGAGAGAATTTTAAAATTACCCGAAGAAACTTTATTATACCCAGCACATGACTATAAAGGTGACACAGTCAGTACAATTGGAGAAGAAAAAAAATTCAATCCACGTCTACAAGTAAGCTCTGCAGAAGAGTATGCTAATATTATGAATAATTTAAACCTTCCTGATCCTAAAATGATGGATATTGCTGTACCAGGCAATTTAAGGCTGGGAATAGATTTAAAAAGACAAAAAAATACTAATGGGTTAACGGCAGAAGAATTTCAAAATGTTATTACCAATGATAATCATGCCCTCTTAGATCTAAGAGAAGATAGTGAAATTTATCATGATGGAAAAATTGCAAATTCTAATCATGTTCCTTTCAATATGGTTTCTGACTTCTTAATCAAAGAAAAGGAAAAACTCCAAGGAAAAAAGGTTTTAATGTACTGCGCAGTAGGTCATCGCTCCACTCTTGCTGTACAAGTTTCCAAATCATATGGTTATCAGAATTGTTATCATTTAATGGGTGGTATTAAAAATTGGATCGCACAAAACAATCCTATTAAAAAGAAAGAGCATTGCTAATGGGGTTTAAATCAATAAGTGTTGAAGATGCAGCGCAATCAATTAAAAATGGAGCTCTTATAATTGACGTTAGAGAGCCAAATGAGTTTGACCAAGCTCATTTAGAGAGGGCGTTTTTAGTGCCTTTATCTACGATTACTGCTGAAAAAATTCAAAAACTTAATCCGCAAAATAAAACAATTTTAATTCATTGTCGCTCTGGCAAAAGATCAAAAGTTGCGGCTGATATACTTTTAAGTCAGGATTACTCTGGAGAAATACTAGAACTTGATGAGGGTATAATTGCCTGGATTGACGCCAATCAACCAATTTTATCTGATTTATAAGTGTTTATTTTAGGTCTTCTCGGAGCGTTTATTATGGGCGCTACTTTATCCCTTTTAGGTGCAGGTGGATCAATTTTGACGATGCCTATCTTAGTTTATTTATTTGGGATCCCTGCAGTTGAGGCGACAAGCTATTCACTATTATTAGTAGGCTTAACAGCCCTAATAGGATCTATAGGGTATTTTCGTCAAGGTACGATTGATTTAAGGACAGCAACAATTTTTGGCATTCCCTCAGTTGTGGGTGTGCTATTAGCAAGAAACTATTTACTACCAACAATACCAAACCAACTTGATTTAGGCATACTCATAACCAAAGATTTTATTATTATGTTTGTCTTTTCAGCGTTGATGATTCTTGCAGCAACTATGATGATCAGAGAAAAAAATAAAGAAAAAAAACCAAAAAACTTTTCTCTTAAAAATAACCCCATTTTAGTTTTAACTGAAGGTCTTGTCGTTGGTGTTGTAACTGGTTTTGTTGGAGCTGGCGGTGGTTTCTTAATTATTCCTGCATTAGTTTTATTGGCAGGATTAGAGATGAAAATTGCTATTGGTACTTCTTTAATTATTATCGCTCTTAAATCAATCATTGGCTTTGGAGGAGATTTGTTTGGGGGCTTTCAAACAAATTGGTTATTTGTTGTCTATGTTATGATTGCAACTTTATTAGGCGTCATTCTTGGCAGTTTTTTTTCTAAAAAACTTTCAGGAGATGATTTAAAAAAATACTTTGGAATTATGGTTTTAGTTGTTGGATTTTATATTGTAGTTGAGCAGATTATTAATATTTAGTTAAAATAATTAGTCGAAATCATATAATAAGCCATATAGCCAATCAGTCCTAAAACTAAAATTATCAGGGGTATCGTTGAAAGAGTAAAAGCTTCGCGAAATTTTTTATTAAAAATTAAAAGACTCGCTATCAATAAAATCACTAAAATTACTATTAATCTAATCATTGGTATTATTATCTTTATTTTAAAAATTTTTACTATTCTATAACAGTAATTTTCTCTATAAGTTATCATAAATGGCTACTAAAATCGCAATCGCCGGTGTTAAAGGAAGAATGGGTCGAAATCTCATTGAGTCAGGCCTTTCAAATAAGGGGATAGAAATTGTAGGAGTTTTTGATATTGCTGAAATTGATCAAGAGTTTTTACAGACAGCAAAACTTCCTGCCGCAATAGCAACTAGTAGAGAAAAATCATTTGAGGCAGCAGACGTTATTATCGATTTTACCTCCCCAAAAGCTTTATTTGCCTTTACTGAAAGCGCAGTCTCTAGTCAAACTGGACTTGTTATTGGCACGACTGGCCTTGAAGAGCAACATTTCAATCTTTTAAAACAAACAGGAAAGTCTACGAGCGTTTTCTATGCACCCAATATGAGTTTTGGCGTTAATTCTTTTTTTAGTCTTGCAAGAAAAGCAGCATCTTACCTAAAAGATTTTGATATTGAAATTGTAGAAACCCATCACCGTTTTAAAAAAGATTCACCTAGTGGTACGGCAATTAAGTTAGGGGAAGAGATTGCCGAAGAGTTAAAATATTCAAAAGATCAATTTAATCTTAGTCGTCAGCAAGATCAGCAGGAAAGAAAAATTAATGAAATTGGTTTTTCTTCTATTCGTGGTGGCAATATTCCAGGCGAGCACACAGTTATTTTTCATGGTGAAAATGAAAGTATTGAATTAACACATCGTGCCTTTAACAGGAAAATTTTCTCAGATGGTGCCATTGAAGCTGCTATTTGGGTATCTAGACAAAAAAGCGGTTATTACACATATAAAGATATGCTTTAAGATAAGCGTGACTTATATCGCTCAATAATTTTTTTTAGTTTTAATCGACGTTGAGGGTTCAAAAATTTAGCAAAAATCTTTTTCTGTCCTGCATAATTTAAAGTTAAATTATCCCTATTATTTTTGATATTACTCCAATATAGGTTATAGCTCTGATCGCTAACTATTTCTTTATCATCTAACTTTTGAATCTTCATCTCTTGTTGGTCAAGAATAATCCTCTCCTTTCTTTTAGTAAAATTTACATAAAGATAAGTACAGAAAACCAGTATTAAGAACTCAATAATTCCAAAAATTAGTATAGGCCATGCTCCAACAATAACAAACCTAACTCCAATAAAAAAAATTAATCCTCCTGTAATTGTTAAAAAAAGTATAATCTGTTTTTGATTTAAGCTTTTGTTTGGTTTAATATCAATTTGTCTTTTCATTTTGAATACATCAATAATTAATCAAATTTTTTCAAAATTAGCAAAAGCTATTCCTGCGCCTCAATCAGATTTATCATATGTCAACAAATATACTCTTCTAGTAGCTGTGGTTCTTTCTGCACAATCCACTGATGCTCAAGTTAATAAAGCGACAAAAGAACTTTTTTTAAAATATGACACACCAGAAAAACTTATTAAGCTGGGGTTATCTGGGCTAATTTCACATGTAAAAAGTATTGGGTTGTTCAATACAAAGGCCAAAAATATTATTGCGTTATCCAAAATTCTAATTGAAAAATATCAAAGTCAAGTTCCAGAAGACTTCGATAAATTATTAGAACTCCCAGGAGTTGGAAGAAAAACAGCTAATGTAGTCATGAGTGTTGCTTTTGGACATACAACAATTGCTGTTGATACGCATGTATATCGTTTATCTCGTCGATTACACTTAAGCTTAGGTGAAACTCCTGATGCTGTAGAGAAAGATTTAATGCAAATAGTCCCTGAAAAGTATAAGAAAACCGCCCACCATCTCTTAATTCTTCATGGCCGTTATACCTGTAAAGCGAGAAACCCTCTATGTGGTGAATGTATCATATCGAAAGAATGCATACATTTTAAGAACGATAATTATGGAAAAATAAAAAATTTTCTATAAAACATGTAAAAAGCACTCCAATGAAAAATATAAAAAAAATACTTATCGCTAATAGGAGTGAAATTGCCATTCGTATTTCACGAGCTGCAACAGAACTAGGTTATAGAACAGTTTCTATTTATTCCTATGAAGATCGTTTTGCTCTCCACCGATTTAAAACTGATGAAAGCTATCTAGTGGGATCCGGTTTGGGTCCTATTCAAGCTTATTTAGATTATAAAGGTATCGTTCAAATAGCTATTAATTCTGGATGCGATGCTATTCATCCTGGATATGGTTTTTTATCTGAAAATCCAGATTTTGCAGATGAGTGTACAAAACATAATATTTTATTTGTTGGCCCCTCCTCAAAGATAATGAGATCTTTAGGTAATAAAGTTGAAGCAAAAAAAACTGCAAATAGAGCGAATGTGGCAACCATACCCTCAACTGGACCTCTCCCAAAAGATATCAAGCAATGCAAATCTTTTGCTAAAAAAATTGGTTATCCCATTATGCTAAAAGCCTCTTGGGGTGGCGGCGGACGTGGTATGAGAGTTATCAGAAAAGAATCTGAGTTAGAAAATCATATTAATACTGCTCGCAGAGAGGCAAAAAGTGCATTCGGCAAAGATGATGTTTTTTATGAAAGGTTAATTGAAAAAGCATTTCATGTAGAAGTCCAAATTATTGGAGACATACACGGAAACATTGTCCATCTTTTTGAAAGAGATTGTTCTTTACAAAGAAGACACCAAAAAGTTGTAGAAAGAGCACCGGCTGCTTATTTAAGTGATAAAGAGAGACAAGCAATTTGTGAGGCTGGAGTAAAAATTGGTCAACAAGTAAATTATTCTTGTGCCGGGACCGTAGAATTTTTAATGGATGCAAAATCTAGAGAGTTTTATTTCATAGAAGTTAACCCACGAGTGCAAGTAGAGCATACTGTAACCGAAGAAATAACTGGTATTGATATTGTTAAAGCTCAATTTCTATTAGCTGCTGGTGCAACAATCGGTGATGATATATGTGGAGTGCCAACTCAAAAAAATATTCATATGAAGGGTCATGCCATTCAATCACGTGTGACCACAGAGGATGCTGCTAATGATTTCGCGCCCGATTACGGTAAAATTTCTGTATATCGTTCTGCTAGTGGTCATGGAATTCGCTTAGATGCAGGTACGGCAGCCACTGGTACTGTTATCACTCCTTATTATGACTCACTTCTTGTTAAGGTTTCTGCAAAGGGGCAAACACCTGTCGAAGCAAAAGTAAGAATGAATAGAGCATTAAGTGAATTTAGAGTTCGGGGAGTTAAAACTAATATCCCTTTTCTTCTTAAGCTTATCAACCATGATGGTTTTGTTAATTTTAATTACCATACTAAATTTATAGATAGTGAAAAAAGCTTATTTGAATTTAGTAGTAGAAAAGATAGAGCTACTAAGACACTCAACTTTTTAGCTGAAGTTATAGTGAATGGTAATGCTGAAGTTGCAAATCGACCTAAACTTCGCGAAACAATTCCTGCAAAACTCTCGGATTACGGTATTGCTAAATCTCAGAAAGCGCAAAAGGTAGTTGGGCAAACTTTTAAACAAATTTTAGATAATAAAGGCCCACAAGAGGTAGCAAACTTTGTTTTAAAACAAAAAAAATTATTAATTACAGATACGACTTTCCGTGATGCCCATCAATCACTTATAGCAACGCGTATGAGAACCCAAGATATGTTGGGGATTACAGATTTATATGAAGAAAGATTAAAAAGTTTATTTTCTATTGAATGTTGGGGAGGCGCTACATTTGATTGTGCTTTGAGATTTCTTAAAGAAGACCCTTGGGAAAGATTAGAAAAGTTAAGAGAACAAATACCATCCGCCCTATTGCAGATGCTGTTTAGAGGCTCAAATGCTCTTGGGTATACAAATTATCCTGATAATGTTCTTAGAAGGTTTATTCAACTATCTGCTAAATCAGGCATAGATGTCTTTAGAATATTTGATGCGCTTAACTGGATTGAAAATATGAAGGTGTCAATTGATGAAGTTTTAAAGTCAGGAAAAATTTGCGAAGCTTCTATTTGCTATTCAGGTGATTTATCCTCACCTTCTGAGAAAAAATATACCCTTGATTATTACCTCAAAATGGCTGAAAAGCTTGAAAAAATGGGGATTCACTTTTTAGCTATAAAAGATATGGCAGGTTTGTGTAAGCCCAAAGCTGCAAAAATCCTTTTTAAGGAATTGAAAAAAAATATAAAAATTCCAATTCATTTTCATACACATGATACTAGCGGGAATGGTATTGCTTCATTGTTAAACGCCTCTGATGCTGGTGTAGATATTGTTGACGTTGCTATTGACTCTTGGTCTGGTTTTACATCACAGCCTAGTTTTGGGGCAATTGTCGAATCATTGGACGGTAATTCCCGAGACCCTAAAATCTCATCTGCTGTTGTGAGAACAGCTGCTAATTATTGGGAGGGCGTAAGAAAACAATATCAACCCTTTGAAAGTAAGACTCGTACAAGTATGTCGGAAGTTTATCTGCATCAAATGCCCGGAGGTCAATATACCAACTTAAGAGAACAGGCACGCTCAATGGGCATAAATGATGCAAGGTGGCCAGAGCTTGCATCTATGTATGCTGAAGTAAATAAAATCTTTGGCGATGTTATTAAAGTAACCCCAATCTCTAAAGTTGTAGGAGACATGGCTATTTACATGCTAGCTAATAATATTCAAATTTCTGATATCTTAGATCCTAAAAAAGATGTTGGCTTCCCTGCTTCGGTTATAGAATTCTTCAGCGGTCGTTTAGGCCAACCCTATAAAGGCTTCCCTAAGTCTCTTCAAAAAAAGATTTTAAAAGGAAAAAAACCTATATCTTATCGTTTTGGCTCTAAGTTGCCTTCGCTTAATATCAAAAATCGAACGAAAGAATTAGAAAAAAACTTTAAAGAAAATATATCTGAAAAAGATACTTTATCACAAATATTCTTCCCTGAAGTTTTTGATGGGTATATGAAGCACAAAAAACAATTTGGTAACACTAGTGTTATTCCAACCTCAAATTATTTTTTTGGAATGAATACTGGTGAGGAAATTTATGTTGCTATTGAGCCCGGAAAGACACTAATAATCAGGTATTTCACTCTTAGTGAGCCTAATGAAAAAGGATATCGAACTGTATATTTTGAATTAAATGGACAGCCCCGATCTGTAGATATCAAGGACCACTCTATCGCTGTGGATGATCTTGCAAAAGAAATGGCCGACTCAAGCAATAAGGAACATGTTGCGGCACCCATACCTGGGTTGCTTGTAGACGTAGCTGTTACAGAGGGTATTAAGGTTCAAAAAGGAGCTAAGCTCTGCACTATTGAAGCAATGAAAATGGAAACAGTAATTTATGCTGATCAAACTGGAACGGTTAATAAAATACATGCTTCTGCAGGCGAAAATATTGATGCTAACCAACTCCTCTTTATCATAAAATAATTCTTTCCCTCAATTTATATGATACTTTTGACTGGTGCTTAAAAAAATTTTCACAGCAAAACATCGGGGATTTTGTGCTGGAGTAGAACGGGCTGTTGAAATAGTTGAAAAAAGTTTAATCAAGTATGGTGCTCCAGTATACGTTCGTCATGAAATAGTTCATAATAAATTTGTTGTTAATAATCTAAAAAAAAAAGGTGTCATCTTTGTTGAGTCATTAGATGAAGTCCCTCAAGAAACTAATCAGCCTGTAATATTTTCTGCTCACGGGGTTGCAAAAAGAGTAATTGAAAAAGCGAAGAACTACAATTTACTTTTCTATGATGCTATCTGTCCTCTGGTAAGTAAAATTCATAAAGAAATTACACTGTTAGAGAGTCAGGGGTATCAAATAATTATGATTGGTCATGAAGGACATCCTGAGGTAGAAGGCACAGCAGGACAATTAAAAGACATGGGTAGCTTAACACTTGTTCAAATATTATCTGATGTAGAAAAACTATATTTTTCATCAGATCAAAAGCTGGCTTATATTACTCAAACAACGCTTTCAGTATTTGATACACAAGAAATAGTTGATGCCTTAGAAAAAAAGTTTCCAAAAATTTTAGCACCTAAGAAGTCAGATATTTGTTATGCTACATCTAATAGACAAACATCAATACAAGAGATGGCAAGAAAAGTAGATGCTATTTTTGTTGTTGGTGCATTTAATAGTTCCAATTCTATTAGACTAGTTGAAACTGCCAAAAGATTTGGCTGTAATCACAGTGAACTCATTGAAAATATTAATAATTTTGACTGCAAACAATTAAGTCAATTTAAATCTATAGGATTAACAGCAAGTGCATCTGCACCAGAAGAGCAACTTAATATGCTCATAGAAAAAATTAAGTCAAAGTTTACAGTCGATGTTATTGACTATAAAGAAGACGAAAATATTACTTTCAAAGTACCAAACTTTCTTAATTAAATTTTTTTCGATAAAAATAATCAATCAAAGCCATATGAGGTAAGGTTAAAGCTGCAAGGCCTATAAATATAGTTTTTATAAAAGACTCACTAAAAGAAAAGTTATTACTCAAATAAATTATAGCAATACAACCACTTAACCAAGTTACTATAGTAAAAATAGCAGTCGATTTAAAAACAAAATTTTTATTTGCTATATGATTATTAATATTTATTAATATTGCCTTAACGTGTTTGGCTGTGTGAACAAAACAAAAATATAAGGCAAAACCCGTTAAGGGATCCAGTTGGGATATGATAATTACTATGGCAATCATCTCTATCAATCCCCATCGTATTTTTGTAATGGAAAAACTATAATATAAATATATTAAGGTCAGAGCCATATAAACAAGATATGGGACGTATAGATAGTCTTGAAAAAAATAAAACTTTTCATTCGATAAAAATGAAAAAATCTTAAATACCTCTTCAGTATGAAAAAATATGACTCCAAAAATAATATTCATTCCGTGAGTAAGAGTTATTAGCCATTTTAGTCTGCTAACACCTAAGAAGGACCAATCACAAAGTCCAAAATGAATTATGCTCATAAGGAGAAAAAGAAGTAATGCGATTATGGGAAAATAAATCCAAAAAATTATAACCGCCAAAGAAATTACTGTGTACCAGAATACAAAAAAGATGAATTGTTTTTTAGTTTGAAAACCCAACAGGGCCGCCACCGCTCCATCAAAAGAACCATGAGGAACTCCAATAAAGGACACCATACAAAGAGCTATAATCGATAAAAGGCTTAGTTCATACATATTCTAAGAAAATAATGAGCTTAAAAAACTCTTAATAAAACCTATTTTTGGCATTGCTAATACTACTTTAATTTTTGTTTTAAAATCTGCAATTCCCATCATAAAAGATGAAAACTCATCTCCCGTAAGAGATTGGGACATTTTAACAAAGATATGTTCTGTTTTATGGTTATTTTGAAGAAAATGAACAAAAATTTTATCCATCCATTCATCCCAATAAGAATGATGATAATTAGTATTAGATTTTAGTTGTTTAATAAAAAAAGAGAATGCATAGCCAGATGATATTTTTGTTGCCCCGCCCCTAGTGCCTATATTTATATAATTTTTAGTATTTTCATTTTTAATTTCATACATAGGCAAGACACCTTTTTCTTCATCTATTACTTCAAATTGCTTTAATTGTAGTTTTAGATCAATAAATTCATTTATTTGTTTTTTATACCATCCATCAGGTAATACATTCTCAGAAAAGACAGTTGACTCTACTAAAAGTTGATTTTCATTAATTGGTAAGCAGTACATGAAATGTAATCCTTCATTTTGAGTTACTCGGAAGTCCATTAAAGTTGCAATATTTTTTTTATGAGGCTTTATTGTTTTAATTATTTGACCAATAAAGTGTTGCTTCAAACCTTCTTTTTTTATTTCTAAACTTCTAGAGTCGTAAATTTTATTAGCATAAATCTTTTCATCATTATCTAAGGTGATTATATAATATTCTTCATCTTTAAAAATTTTAATAACTTTATTTTCTTTAAAATTAAAATTATGAATATCATCTAAGCAATATTTTTTCCAATCTTGGAAACGAATTACACAATATGGAGTTGAGACAGATTCATGAATTATATCAATATTTTGATTATAAAATCTCCACTTATTCCATTTTTGAGTAGTTAATCCCTCAAAAGATTTCATCCAATCTGTTAACCAAAATGCAAAAAAATTATTTCTAGTGCTGTGAAATTCTTTATCAATGCCAATTATGGAAATGTTGCTATCTGAATATTTTAATTTTACAGTAGCAAGACTACTGGCACCCATACCAATAAATGCAATGTCATAAATTTTCATTTTGAAAAATTTCTCTAACTAAATGGTATTTATTGTATCGAAAATTTAAAAATACAAACTCGGGGATAGAAACAAATGTGATAAATAGTTTTTCAATTGTGCTTACATATATTCTTTTATAACTGTACTTATATCTATTTTTTTTCATTTTTTTTCCTATAGCTCTATAAATCTTCGCTGCAAAAAATATTGCTAATCTTGTTTTCAAGGGAATATATCGCATCCCAGCAAATCCATTTTTATAATATGTCTCTGATAAAAGTATTAATTTCTTTATAGCGTTTTTAATTTGTATATGGTCTTTACTTGAAGAAATATCTGTTAATTCACTAATATCTGTATTGTTTATCCAATCCTGTGGTAAGTAAATTCTATTCATTAAAGCGTCTTCATAAATATCTCTCGCAATATTGGTAAGCTGCATAGCAATTCCAAGATCAATAGCATGTTTATTTGCTTTATTATTATTGACCATAATTAGAGGGCTCATCATTAAACCTACTGTGCCCGCAACTTGATATGCGTATTGTATTAATTCTCTTTCATTTTTAATTCTTACATCGGTTTGATCTTTGACTAAACCATCAACTAAATCTCCTAGAATTTTTATTGATAGGTTATGGGACGTGAAAAATTCATTTATTGGATGATTTAAATCATCACAAATTTTTTTAAATTCCCCTGTAAGTATTTTTGTCTGATCCTCATTGCTATCATCGGCTAGATCATCAAAAAAACGACAAATACTGTATAACTGAGTAGCTGCATCCTTATTGCTTTTTGGAAGAAAAAAACTTGCCCAATAGAAACTTTTTCCATGTTTTTTTAAAGAGTTTGGATCATTATAGTATTGGGTCACTTGATATTAGGTGATATTAAAATCTTTTTTAATTAATTTCTCTACCACTTTTGCAGAACATAAAACACCTGGTATCCCAGCTCCTGGATGTGCCCCAGCAGTAGAGAAATATAAATTAGAAATTTTCTTATCTTTGTTGTGATATCTAAACCAAGCTGATTGGGAAAAAATGGGTGCTATAGAAAAACCGGCACCATGCATGGACCTATAATCATTCTTAAAGTCTTGGGGCGTCATCCAAAAGTCTTCTTCGATATTTTTTTCTAGATCTGGCATAATGGTTTCACTTAATGCATTAACAATTTTATCTCTTAGTCTCGGTCCCTCTTTTCCCCAATCTATATCTGCTTTTAGATTAGGTACAGGACAGAGAACATAGAAACTATCTTTGCCAGTAGGTGCAAAAGTATCATCAGTAGCCGTTGGTCTATGTAAATATAGAGAAAAGTCTTTTGTTAGAATTCTTTTATCAAAAATATCATCAAGTAATTCTTTATACCTCTCAGCCATCCAAATGGTGTGGTGGGCAACGCTAGGATATTGTTTTTTGCTGCCAAAAAATAAAACATACAACCCCATAGAATATTGGGTAAATTTTTCAGGTTTAATAAGAGCTTTTTTACTGAATTGAGGATCTAACATTTCTTTATACACAGTTGGGGGATCCGCATTACAAATGACCACATCCGCATCTATTTCGTCACCAGTAGAAGTTATAACACCGGTTGCTTTGTTGTTTTTTACTAAAATTTTGCTTATATCAGTATTTTTTTTAATAGTGATGCCGTTATCTGTCATTAGTTTTTCTAATTCTTGAACAATTTTTCCTGTACCGCCCATACAAAAGAAAACCCCCCATTTTCTCTCTAGATAGTGAATCAAGGCATATATAGAGGTTGTGGTGAAAGGATTACCTCCGACCAATAAGGGATGAATAGAAAAAGCCTTTCTTAAAAACTCATTTTTAAGCTTACTATTTACTAACTGACCTACAGTTAAATAACTTTTTAATTTAACAAGTGATGGAACTTGTTTTGCCATTTCCCAAAAAGAAGAAAAGGGTTGATCTGAGAGTTTCTCAAAACCAATTTTAAAAATATCTTTTGATGTCTCGAGTAAGTCTCTATATCCTTGTACGTCTCTCGCATCAAATTTCTCAATTTCTTTATTTGTGTCATCTATTGATGGTCGGTAATCAAACGTTTTTCCATTGTGAAAATAAAAACGATACCATGGATCAAGAGGTACAAAATTTAAATGATCTTTAAGATCTTTGTTATAGAGTTCAAATAGTTCTTCAAATAAAAAGGGTGCTGTAATAACCGTTGGTCCAGCATCATGGCGATATCCTCCTTTTTGAAAAACTCTAGCCCTTCCTCCCAGCATATCTAGTCGTTCAACTAAAGTTACTTCAAATCCAATTTTTTTAAGTCTTAAAGCAGATGCTATTCCACCAAATCCTGATCCAATAATTAGTGCCTTCTTATTTGTTGTCATCTTCAGGACCTTCAGGATCTTTGTGATCATAATTTGAGCTACGAAAGACTAAAAAGGCCACTAATAATACTGCAAATACATAAACAATAACAACCATAGGGCTGTTCACAAATGATTCGTGAAGCTGATCATTTGCACATATAAAGTCTTTTTTAATATCACTTGCGAGCTCAGATTGTTGAATTTGTTCGCACGTTGATTGAGAGTGTTTCATTAGATTATAGAATTAGCTTTCACAATTTTTAATATTAACATGATAGTAAAATAGCCTGCATTAATCATCAAAATAAATCCAATAAAATAAATGATTTCTTTGGGCAGCTCATTATCAAAAAATTTTACTAAAAAATTTCTAGATAAAACAATGCCCATTTCAATATATAATATAGAAATTACTACAGCTGTAAAAATTAATAAGGTAAATGCAGAGTATTGATAAATAATAAAATTTATCAGCACTAAAATTAGATAAAATAAAATCACAATTGAAACAGAGAATAAAGAATACTTAAAATTTATTGGAACAATAATCTTGATTTTTTCTTTATAAGCTACTTTCATCCAAAATATAAATAGAAAGATTATTGCTTCTATAGTTGTGACAATAATTAATTTTGTGGTGATAAGATTAGGATGAAATAAATCACTCATTTAGTCGAGAAAGCAAAAAAAAAGCAGGATCCTGGGATCCTGCTTTTAAGTAAATTATCTAAATTAATTAGGCTTTAGATTCTGTTGTAGCAACGTTCCAGATAATCACACCAAATGCGATCTTATTTAAAACGTCAGCTAGGTTGTAAATAACATTTAGAGATTCCATGCTTGCTCCACCTGTTAAATAGCCAAAGAAATATCCTAAAGGATAAATAGCCCAACCAATTGTTACAATCCATCTCATAGTTGAGAATGCTTGTTGAACTGAAGCAGGTGCCTTATCAGCAGCCATTTTTCCAGCCTCACCAGCGAATACTTCATACAAGATGTATGCCCAACCAGCCATACCAACGATGAAACCTGCCCAAGCATTGATGTAACCAGCTTCACCCATGTATCCAGCAACTAACATGACCAAAGTACCGATCATTAGTCTCCAGAAGATACCGCCAGAAGCATTTCCAACAGCTCTTAGGATGATATAGAATTCAACCATCAATAGAGGCACAGTAATTAACCAATCGATGTATCTATATACGGTTGGTGTTTCTCCTGTTGCAATCCAAACATCACGCATATAGAAATAGTGAACAGCAGCAACTAAAGTAACCAATCCGGAAACTGTTAGAGATGTTTTCCACTTAGCGCTAACTCTTTGAGTTTCTAAGAAGAAAAAAGCTGTAGACGCAACAAGCGCCATTGAAATTAACCAAAATGAGATACCAACAAAATCGTCGGACTCAAGGTTCGCAGCAGCGTTTGCGAACTGAGGTAATACCAACAATAGAGATGCTGGCAATAGGGTCTTTATTTTAAACATTAGAGTACTACTCCTTTTTTTTACTTTTGTTGTACGTACTAAGTACTTATATATGAATCCGATGTGGTTGGATGTCACATATCTCGCGGAGTATAGCCATTAGAGGCAAAAAAAAAACAATTATTTGGAGTATTTTTTCCACAAATTTGAAGATATAGTAGTATGAAAAATGGCTATATTTCAAGATTCTGTGCTAGTTGGGGGCTTTTTCTTTTTCTTATCCATATATTTACTATGGTTTTCAACAAAAAAAATAAATGAGTCACAATTAAGTCCAAGCTTAAAAAAAAACCTTAATATTTTAGCCATTATTTTAATGATAATTGTCGTTGTCCTAATATTTGCCTATCATTCCAAACACTATATGGGTAATTTGAGTGGCTAATGCCCCTAAGAAGTCCCTTCGAAGAGAATCACCTAAAAGCTTTTTCTAAAAGCTTTGATCAATCCTTACTTAAACACATAGATCGTCAGCAATCTTTGGATAAAAGAATCAAAAAAGCAATGACCTATTCTATTAAAACAGGAGGGAAGAGAATAAGACCTTTTCTAATTCATACAATGGGCAGGTACTTAGTAGTCCCAAAAAGACAATTACTAGATTTTTCTTTAGCGGTGGAATGCGTCCATCTTCACTCATTAATACATGATGATTTACCTTCTATGGATAATGATGATTATAGAAGAGGTAAATTAACGGTTCACAAAAAATTTGATGAAGCCACAGCCGTATTGGCTGGAGACATGTTTCAGGTTCTCTCAGTTAAAACACTGGTTGAATCAAAACACCTTTCTCCTAATCAAAAAATTAAATCTATTCAGATGCTTTCTAGGGCAAATGGTTTAGAGGGTTTAATTGCAGGACAATCTTTAGATATCTATATGAAAAAAAATTCTACAATTAAAGATATAGAAAAAATGTATCTTTTGAAAACAGGCGCATTATTTAGCTTATGTTTCAACCTTCTTTCAAATGTAAAGACCTTGAACTCAAAAAAGAAAGAAGAATTAAAAAAAATTGGTGAAACAATTGGAAAAATTTTTCAAATAACAGATGATATGCTAGACAGATGGGGAGATGAAAAAAAAGTAGGAAAGAAGATTAATAAAGACTCCAAAAAGGCAAATATTGCATATAAATTAAAATATGAAGATTGCATGAGGCACCTTCATCAAATACAAAATAAAAATTACATGGCCTTACAAAGATTATTTTATAACAATAATGAAGGTTTGGTATATTTATCAAGTCTTGTTGATTTTATCGTTAGGCG
>Ga0222719_10001320_pt1 | contig 24163 bp, 16 predicted proteins | sample C33_34DmetaG_FD_165039 | JGI IMG/M metagenome (GOLD analysis project Ga0222719, IMG submission 165039) | Estuarine water microbial communities from San Francisco Bay, California, United States - C33_34D | ecosystem: Environmental > Aquatic > Marine > Unclassified | place: USA: California...
TCCCAACATGACACACTTGATTTGGAATTGTTTGAAGCTTGAATATAGAACGTCATTAATTGTTGCCGCTCCCGCTGTTGCACCAGTTCCAGAACCACCCGTTAGAGTAACAGTTGGTGCTGATACATAGTCTCTACCGCCATCAACGATATCAATACGTGTGACAGCACCGCCAGCGTCTACAACTGCAACTGCTCTTGCACCTTTTCCTGGGTCTCCAGGTGCTGGAGTAATGATTACTTTTGGTTGTTCGGTACCGTAACCAGATCCTCCAGCAGAGAGTGCTATTGCTCCAATTCTGCCGATGCTGTATTCAAAGACACCAGTGCTAGTATTAACTCCACGCGGGAAGTCATCAGCACCATCAAATTCTGGCAGTGTATAAACATACTCTTGTGATTCTGTGGTTGGCTTAAGTGGCGCACTTTCTACATCCAGTTTAGTCCAACGTATGTCAGAAGACATAGAGCTTAAATCGTCATCAAATGCTTTCAATTTAGCATAAACTTCAACAGTATTTGTCAAGGGTTTTGTCATGGTTAGATAGACTTTTAAATCTTCTGCGTCTTGTCCATCTGCCAAGGTTACCTGTTGCGAGATCCATTTTGAATACGCCTCACCACCAGAAGCGGCGTCCTCGCCAGTAGAATCGTTATTGAGCCTATTGTGCGTTAAGAATAGTTCAAATAGAGCAAAGTCTACTCTAGGACTAACTGGAGTATAGTGAGTATCTAAATGTCTAAAAATAATTTTACCAGTAAAAGTTCTGTTGCCTTCAAAGTAAAGAAGTTCATTGCTTCTAGAAGTAACGTTATATTCTTTTTGATACTCATAGATATAATCTGTGTCTTGATCAAAGAATGTTGTAGATACTGCGTTATTTGAAATCAGTTTATAATCTGGATCGTACTCAGTAAATGCCAATTGCAAATCTACTGTGGTCGGTGCCTGTGTTGTCTTAACAAACTTGACCTGTGAAGCATTAACTAGTCTGTCTTCAACTTCAGCAACATATCCATTTGTATTAGGCGAGCCAAAGTATCCGCTGGTACGCCCTACAATACTGCCACTTTGCAGTGATGTGATTGCAGAGAAGTCTAATCTATCTACTTCTATCACAAGCGTGATGCTACCACCAAGTACCGTTGAGTCAATTTCAATGGTATCACCCACAGAATAACCAAGGCCTGGATTTACTAAAGTAACTGTTGCCTCACCAGCCGCATCGACGCTTATATCAAAAGTGGCTGTAATAGTAGGTGTAGAGCTATATGTGCCACCCGTTGCCGCTTGATTTGAATAGGACGTTGAAAGCGTTCTAGTTGCGTCAGTACCACCACTAGATATTGAGTGTGACTTTATAGAAGATCTTTCAGCAACTCTAAAAGCAGTCCTCGGTGCGTTAACACCAGTAGCGTGGGTCTGAACACTGCGATCCAAAACAATATTGGCATTCAACAAATCGATACTGTCAACCACAGATTTAACACGATATGCAGTTGCTTGCGCGGCGGTGCTAGGACTACCCCCACTAAATGTAATTGTGGGATTACCCGTATAACCATAACCAGGGTTTGTTATTCGGATACTGTCTACTTCACCCGAATTATTAATTGTAGCAACACCCGTTGCAGTTGAACCACTAGCTGGGGCACTAAACGTTATTGTTGGTGCAGAAGAATATCCAGCGCCAACGTTTGTTATTTCAACGTTCAATGCATCAAAGTCTTGACCAGCAAATAGTGCGCCCGAATAATTTGTTACCTTAACATAGTCTACTTCCTCACTATTAAAGGTAATGGTTTGGTCACCCGTGGCGAATTGCGCGGTTTTTACGCGGAACATCAAGTCTTCTTTTTGAATCGCATTCCATGTAGTGTTGTTAGATGAAACAAATAATGTTCCGCTAGAATTGACAGAAGAAATTCTTGAGTTTCTGGCAGTATCTCCAATCTCGGTCAAGTTATCTTCACCCAACTCCGCAATCCAAATTTCATATTCTTCGTTGTTGTCTTCTGGTAAGAAAACAAAACAATACTCTACGTTTGGCAAAAGATAAATTGGTCTTTCGAATGTAAAGGTATTTTCATATCCAGAGAAGGTAAAGTTTTCACCACTCGCTGGTGTTTTTCGCAACTCGCTTGCTGGTTTATATACACTACAAAGAACTGTTGGTGCGGGGTAGCCATTTACCATTGTACGTAATTGACACGTCACACCTTTTGGACTTGCTCTTTCATCAATTTCTCTAAACCAAACATCAACAGATGTTACAAAAGATCCATGCTTTCTTGTGTCAGTAGAGTTCGAACTTACATCAGCACTGATTTGGAACCCCTGAGCAACTGGATCATAGAATTCAATTCTTGTTTGAGTGGATGTCTCCGTTCTTGGCACACCAACGGGATTATTTCTCGTCTCAGTAGCCTCTGGATCAACAGAAACAGTTGCGGTACCCTCTGTAATAGTTACATCAACCGCATCCGTGTTTATTGTAGTAGATGTAATGGTTGCAACACATCCAGTTGTTTCAAATTTTGTTCTATTGAATTCATCATCCGAAAACTTAAGTATGCTAACTCCCGTGTTAAAGCGATTAGCTGGAATTAGAAACACTACATCTAGATCACCACTACTGTCAGTAATTAGATCTTTTTTTACGTTTACATTAGTATTTGTGTAAAAAAGATGGTCAGAAGATGATATGGTTGTTCTTGAAACTGACTCATCATCATAAAAAGCATATAAACGAGTGTCTGGTTTCATTCTCCGCAATTGACAGGTTATTGCTTTTTGTTGTTGGAAATCGTTAAACGAAATATCTTCAATTGCAGTGAAGTTTACACTACCACCAGTACCCGTGGTTGCTGAAAAAGTATTTCCCTGTCGTATCTGCGGTTGAACATCTTGAACAACATCAGTTCTTTCGCGAGTAAATTGTCGAACCGCGAAACCTGAACCTGGAATATTATTCGGGTCGGTAATCAAAGTCGGATCATTCAACCATGCTTGAACACGGGGATCATTCATAACCGCATTCATGTCTCTACTAATAAATCCAGTTGCCCCTGTTCGCTCCCAATTACCCCAAGATCCCTGTGATATAGTTTGAGTATAGGCATTACCGTTATTTTCCCAATCGCCCCAAACAGTTCCAAGATTGTTGGCAATTTGGGCAATGGCGGCGGCGTTCTGCTCACCAAATGTTTGATTGATAGCCTGTCTCTGGGAATTAAGTCTTGAATTGTTAGTTCTTGGGGTTACCTCAAGTTTTCCAGAGTAATGGAACAACAACATACCAAGAAGATTTCTGGTCTTCGATGCCTGTAACTGCTCTAGATAAGTTACTTCTGTATATGACTTGGTATAGATTTTTGCAGAAGTGCCAGTACCAGCAACAGTACTTCCAACATCTGATATTTCTGGAGCAAATTTGTCTACAACGAAAAACGGTCTCATTGAAGATAATTCTGATTGTACAGCCGCCTTATAATCAAAGTTATTGATATCGGATCTAAAGTTATCATCAAAATCGTCAATAAAAATACCATTCTTAAAACGATCAACACCATCGGCATCTTTGACGTGCAATGATTCTGATTGCTGTTCTAACAATGTCAAAGAAACATATTTCTCAAGTGCTTTAATTCTCGTATCTAAAGCACGAATATCTTTATATGTGAATCCTCTATTATCGGTGATGAATATAGTGGTTGCTAAATCTTCTCTCCTAGAAAGTCTGGCTTCTTGAGGCGATAGAGTAGGATAGAATGAGAAACGTCCCTTTGCAATTTCCATTGTTCTCGGAGGAGTTGCTGGAATTTGTGGACGCAAACCAGAGTTTGACAAAATAACTGAATATTCATTTGAAGATGAATCAAAAACAAGTTTCCAAGCTTTTCTTAAATAGAAGCTATAATCACCGACAAAAAATTCCGTTGGCAAAGGAATGTGAATACCAGCACCTGGGTCTTCCATCTCTGCAACATTTAGCGGATTGACATTATCCCCGTTTCCGCTGTCCCATGCATCTGATACAGTGGTTGCATCAGCCGCAACTGAAGTGTCAGTTAGCCTTGGCCTAAAATCAATACAGTTTCTTAGATCATACCTACCGCGAACATTTGAATAATAAATTGGCACGTCTTGTAATTGAAAGTCACCAGTTCCTACGGGATAGGAATCGACTGTAAAATAAGAGCCACTGGGGTTTGTTGCGCTATGTTCAAAGTAATTTAATGAAACAACCAGCTTGGCATAACCCGCAAACATAGTGGATGATACTGGTTCAATAGAGCAGTGGTTATAGTAAGAGTCTCTTTGACCATTATCAAAATAAAAATCTGACGTTCTTTCTTCGCCACCTACAACATCTAAATCAAAAGATGCATCAGCCAAGGCGTTCCATTCTTTTGTTGTAAAAGCGCGAATGGTAGAAAGAGAATAACCATCACTAAATCCCAGATTAAATGGGCCAGTAGTTCCGTTCGGGTGTGTTGTCATATCGATGATAACGTAGTTGTTTTCTGACAACGTTTTGGTTAGCGGATTAACACTGGTTTTCTTTACGGGTAGATATACAGTGACAGCACAAGAAGCTGGTATAAGCCCCAATAGATCTGAAGTTACTTTTCTAAAGGTATATGTCAACGTGCTTGTTGTTGCGGTGTAGCTAGCCAGATATGTATCATCAAGAGGAATCGGTTGACCTGGATCAATTGCAACCATTGTACCACTAGAATTTTCCATGTAAACGGTGCTTGAATTTTCAGATATCATTACTTGTCGAGTATATCGGCTCGACGCACTAGTACCAGTGTCAAATTGTTCGTTTTGTGCGGTGTTGGCATTAAAAATAAGCGTAGGTGTTGGAGCACCAATAGTTGCATTATCTTTCTTTAGATAATAAAAATTATTACCAGTTACAGTATGAGTTTCAATTGCTTCTTCTGGTAGTGTCCAAAGAAGACTCTTATATGTTTGCTCTTTTAAGACTGCCGTTTCTGGAGTCCCATCATTATTCAAGTCTTCTAAAATTGTATCGGCAATGCCCTTTGCTGTTGTGTCTTGGTATACAATGGACTTAACATCAGCAAATTTGTTATTTGTTCCAAAAATGTTTATGTCATACAAATAAAGTTTGTATTGAGTATTTGAATCTGCCGCATTTCCAGAAAAATATTGTAGTGCTCTTGCTCTTGCCGTACCAATTAAATTTGAGGAAGATGTGGTGGTGCTACTATAAGTTCCACTTGTCGCAGATGTATATGCAGTGTCGTGTAGTTCTACCAGACCACCAGAAGCAAGAAGCCAATTACCAGCAAGCTCATTTACATATACAAAGCTACCAAATTCTGTGCTTAAACTATGGTTATCTACCTCAACAGTATCTTGTGGTTTATCAACTTCGATACTAATCTTGTTTTGGTGTGGGAAAGACCTACCATTGGCAACAACTTTACCAGAAGTAATTTCCATCACAAGCTTATTGGCATCACCGCCATCTGCTAGTGTATATTTTCCACCATTAGTTCTGCTGTTATTTGCTAGGTGTTCTCTCCAGCTTGGTTTCGTACCAGAAACGATATAATCGCCAAGTGAATCTCTACGATATGTTGCTAGAATTTCACCAAAAGCCGCTAATGGATCTTCCCCGTAAACAGGAGTTGTTTCAACTAAATTTTCTTCTACTTTTACATAGCGAATAAAGTTGTCTGGCGCGGTGGCTCCAGAGGCATAAGAATCTAAGGTCACCTCTATCTTAAGACGGTCAGCACCTGGGGCATTAAAATTATATGTACCAGAAGCTGGGTCTAATAAGCTCGCATCATCAGAGGATTTTACTATACTTTCTGTAATCAAAAAGCCAACATAGCGTTTTTGTAGTTCGCCGTGTAGTGTTGCAAAAGTACTGATCTTATCTGTAGTAACAAACTTTCCATCAATAAAAACAATACCAGGACTTAATTGAATTTCGTTTCCAAAACCATAATAGTAATTTTCTGGTGTCGATTCTGTACCTGTTGTATTGAGTGTTCGGAAAGTATCTCCTGCATTTGCACTAGCAACACCGTTTGCGTTTGTAGCTTCAACGGTAAGTACTTCAGATGCGGCGAAGTGGGTTAGGTTGGCAGAGTTAGTTGCCCCACCCATTGAAATATATTTCAGGTAAAGAGTTTTTGTTAAGGGAGCAGAACTTGCAAGTCCGTCTCTTACGGCAAGAATCTGAGCACGAATTCCAGTGGTACCACCAGAGATAATGTCACCGATATAATCTTCCAAATTTTCTACTGTTGCAGAAGGAGATCCAGCATCAGTGTCATCAATTTTTATATAAGCAATATTACTAAAAGTTTCATCACAGCCAGAAATAATAGTTCCATCAACAAAAGTAAATGTGCTGAATTTATGAATCTGATCAGAAAGGATTGTTTGAAGCTGAGTAAGCTCCCTTGCTTGAACAGCATATCCAGGCTTGAACAGAATGCGAGCAAACTTTTTATCTACATCAAAATCATCATAGTACGGTGACGTGTTTAGATTGAGTGCCATCTATAAATTCCTAAAAATTAAATATTGCTTTAACAGTTTCGACCTGTTCTTCTGATCGAACAATATTAGTTCTATTTTCTAAGTATATAATTCTTCCAGAACCAGAGTCTATTTCTGGAGTTGTTAAGGTATTTATGCTGATCTCCGTAGCATCATTCGTAATCAAAACATTACTAACAGAAATTAAAGGTACGAGAGGAACAAGAAAAACATTGTTGTTATCGTCCACATAAGATACAATAAAACGTCCATTTGCATCCGTTGTTAATACATCGTCTGGGCTTAAAAGTGCCGCATCTGAGCTAGAAACATTTGCTATGTAACAGGATTGACCGCTAGTAGAAGTAAACATTGCCTCAGATGGATCTACCAAATTTTTTATCAAAGCAATTTGTCTAAAATCATTTTCAAGCATAAAATCTGGATCTTCATCTCCATTCACTGAGCTAACGACTGCCAAATTTTTTGCGAAAAGTTCTCTTGGTGCATGACCACCATGACCATGTGGTGGGGATACAACTGCTCTAGCAACAGCGTTTGTACCAGGCCCAGTTAATTGATCAAAAGTAACTTCTGCAAAAGTATATCCAGTTCCTCTGTTTGTAATAGTGACACCAGTTATAGCGCCATTAAGAACATTTACAATTGCCGAACCAGTAGCACCAGTACCGTCTCCGCGAATATTAACGGTAACATCTCCCGTTACATAATCCTGTCCCGTGTTTGACATTACAATTCGATCAACAGTACCAAGTGTGCTCGCCGCAGTCGCTTCTACTGCGGATTGAAGTGCGGGAGCCGTATCCAAACTTCCTAAAGTAGCCGTGGCAGTTGCTTGTGTTGGTACGGGATCACTAGGAGAGGCTTGTCCACCAGAAAAAGAAATAATGGCAAAACTGTAGCCAGAACCTGAGTTGGTTATCGTTACAGAGTCTACAGAGCCACCAGAAATTGTTGCAGTAGCAGTTGCTCCAGTTCCGTCACCAACAATAGTAACACTAGGCGCTTCAGTGTAATCAGAACCGCTAGTGTCAATTGTTATTGCATCAAGTTCACCATTAACATCAAATGCTGGGTCTCCAGTTACCTTTCTAACTGGAATATATTCACTGTCTAAAAATTTCGTTTCATCGGCGGCTTGAACTTGAAACATAAACTGCCAAGTATAACCATCTCCCAAATCAAATGGTGTTGTGCCAGTTGATGTTGGTTCTACGGTGCTTGGAGAATTGTTGTTATTATTCAAGCACTTATAAACGTTTAAATTTGTAGTCATCACATAAAAATTAGCACTTGCTAGGTTATTAGCACCAGAGAATGCTCTATTATCTGATGAATAACCATTGTCATATACATCGTATGTTGTACCAGATACCCAATCTATTCTTCTTGCCAAAAGACAAACATCGGTTGTATTAACTCTTTTAACGAACAACATATTTCTACGAAAATCTGCCATATACGAATCATTATCGATAGGCGTTTCTGGATTCTCTTCGTCTGCCCACGCGCTTACTTTACCAAAACCAAAGTAATAGTAATCGTAGACATTCTGAATGTCACGAAACATTGATCGCGCTAGTTCTGTTCTAGCTGTCTCTCTTAATACAACCGACATTAGATTAGCTTACCGTGACCGTCCACGTGATGGACATTGAATCCGCTACACCCTTATTCACAACTGAAAAAACCGACCTGCACAGCATGTCTCCAGCGGGATCAGCATTAAAGAGACCTGCCTCTTCAACAGCACCCGTTCCAGTTCCAGCGGGGAATGTAGCAACATATTCTACCGCATTGTTTGTTACGGTACCACCAGCAGTAGCCAATGCAACTCGGCCCAACTCGGAACCAAGAGCGGTGTCACCAGATGCGGCGGCAGTGTTGTCTGATCCGATTGCCATGTGAGACATTTCGGCTGGTGAGCCAGTGTCTTTCATGCGCTCTGCGATGTAATCAAGGCCAGAATCAACTACAAGGTTTTCTGTAAAAACTTCATCTTTAATGTTGCCGTTTTCGTCACGAACAACAATATGAAGCTTGCCTGTTACATTCATGTTATTTTTGAAATTCATTTGTTAATCTCCTTAAAAAGTTGCACCACTACCAATAAAGATGTCGGCAAAATATGCACCCTCGACATAATCTTGACTCACAGCATTACCAGCATCAGAAGGGATAGCGGTGTCTGTAATTTGCGTGGACAATGAGAACGAAGTCGCCTCAGATGTCGTTGCAGTATCGTTTAAAGCTTTAGATGTATTTATAAAGTTAATTGACTCTGTTGCTAATTTATTTTCATTTATTGCCTTAGAAAGTAAAATATTGTTTATAGAGTCAGATGCTGTCTGATTTTCAGTTTGTGTCCCTTGATTAAAAGAAATTTCTTTTGCTTCAGAAGCATTAAAAGTGTCTTCAAAAACTAAATTTTTACCGATAAACAAATCATCGGTAACAGTCACTGTTTCAGCAAATTGTGAAAACTCTGGTGCTTGTCTTACATAAGCGACAACTCTGCTGAAATCATCTGTCGCGGTTGAAGTATCACTCCTTCCAGTGCTGAAGGATTTTACCAGAGATTCAGAAACTGTTACCGTTTCTGTTTTAACCAAATCTACAGTTAATGTTGGTATTGAAATTGATACACTTGATGTTTCAGTAAGAACCTTAAATGTATCAATGTGTGTTAGTGCGGTACTAAATTCATCACTAAAGATTGAAACACCGTCAGTAAGAATCTTGGTAACCAAAGTTCCTTTTGGTTCAACTCCAAAATTGCTAGCAAAATCAAGCTTTGTTTTCAGCGCAATATCACCGAAGAAAGCAATACCCGATGGGTGGATTGCTTCTTTTAATGCGTTGTCCCAAAGATTTTTTGACAGACCAGATTTTACAATGTATGAATATGCTTGATATCGATTGTTGTCCTGCAATACGTTTACATCTGACAAAAATCCTTTTTGATTTAGGAAAACGCCAGGGGGATTGAAGAAATATGAAGTTGTCAGTGTGAAAGTAATAATTTCATTTAAAGGACTTGCTAAAGCAACTTCTGTTGAGACGTTAAAGAAGTTAGAACCTGGGTTCAAAATTTCAAACGCGGTTGGTACACCCATAGAATCTACTGCGGAAACTTTGACAACCGCTTCGTTAACACCACCAATAAACACATAGTCTTCACCAAAATAATCCAAAGCATACCCAAGATTATCTGCGCCAGCCTCATTAACAACATATAATTGTCCAACTTCAAAACCAACTTCAGAGGCAGAACCAGCGTATGTTATGTTGCTAATATTTGACAATACTCGTCCAACATATGCACAGCGCACACCATCTTCATGTGGATCATCTACAGATAGCGTAATAAATGTCCTAATAGGATCGGTATTCAAAATAACTTCTGGATCTGTATACCCAGAGCCACCATCAACAATTACAATTTCACTTATTTTTCCATCTTCTACACGTATTGAAAGCTCTGCTTCTGATGTTGGCGTGCCCGAATCTGTTATCACGTATGACGGTGCGGCAAGAAATTCTGCACCACCATTTGTAATGGGAACAGAGGTAATCGCACCGCTTCCATCAAGAGTAGGAGTTCCGAATGTGTAGCCAGCACCTGGGCCAGGAACTGTGGTGTCTGTTTGATTTGAAAATTCAAATGAAATATCGTATGTGTTAGGAAAAAGATAAGCAATTTTAGAAACAGCAGTAACCACTGCTGGTATACTTTTCAAAAATGTAGCAGTACCAATAGTTTCATAGTAATTTAAGTTTATAAGTCTGCCTTCAAGTTTTAGTGGGTCTTGATCAGCATCTCCTTCAGTAACACGCAAGGTTTTAGACTGTTGCCACTGTCCACCAGAAGCAATAAGAATTTTATCTTGCGGCTTTTCTATCTCAACGGTTTCTCCATAAACCGCTCTAAAGAAAGTTTTTATTGCCGCTTCTGTTCCTTTAGCTTCATAGATATCACGAATTCTGGAATAAAACAGTTCTTTATTTGTAGCTTCTATTCTTCGCGGAAAGTCTACCGCAGTTTGATTAATCCACTGCTCTTGATATGTTCCAGTTAATCCCAAAAGTGGATGTAGCAACTCACTATATTGAGCATCCATATAGTCATAGTATGTTTCTAAGAATTTTATAAACTTTGGATAGTTTGTTTTAATATGTGCGGGTAAGCGCTCTTGTAAGAAAATCTTTTCTTTTGTTTGATAGGTTTCAACCGCTTGTGCGGCACTATTAATTTGAACTGCAAGAACGGCACCAGAACCACCCCCACCAGAAACGGTTGCTGTTGGAGTAGTCTTATATCCATCACCTGGGTTTGTAATATAAACAGCAGTCACTCTTCCATTTGTTAAAGATGCTTCTGCCGTAGCGCCTGTCCCACCACCACCAGATATTGTTACTGTAGGAACAGTAGTATAATTACTGCCGCCATTTGTGACAGTAATTTTTTCGACATAAAAAATATCTGTTGGTATATAATGAGCCATTACAATTCTGGATCTCTTGGTTGCATTACAACGTTAATTCCTAGTGAAACCCCAGCGACATTATCTACAGCCGAGTCATTTTTTGTGAGAATAATGTTTGTTGCTGGATTTGGATAGACTGCACCCGATGAGGTTTCGGTTCGACTTACTAACAAATTGCTTTCTATGTCATATGAATAATCATGCAAGTCAGTCGTAAGTCTCAAATATTGTTCCGTAGAATATAGATTATCAATATAAAGGTTAGTTAATTCCATACGACCAGTATCGTAGTTAATGGTTCCAACGTTGGCAAGAGTGGTATCGTCTGCTACTTTTTTTGCAACCACGGTACCGACACCAGAATAATCTTTTGGTGTAGTTCCATCTAACGGTGTATCGGTCAAATACGCTTTAAAATTTGAACCGTTGGCGTCTTTCATATTAAACCAAGAACTTTTTAAATAGCGAGGCTGAAGTTTTGCATTAAAGTTAACAACATAATTTTCATATATGTCAAGCGTTGGTAGCAACCTTTTTTGAATCGTGGGTGAAATTGATACTGAAAGAATTGCGTTTGAAACAGATTTTATAGCGTCATGTACTCGCGAGATGTAAAAGCTTTTACCTAGCACATTTAAATCGTTAACAAAATAATTATCAACAGCGTTTCTCACAAGCTGTTCGATTGTTGCCGAAGTTGCTACTGTTTTGGTAACATCAAAGGTTACTCTAATGTCTAGCCCCACATAGGAATATTCTGGGTCAACAAATTCTGGGATAACCGTAACCGTTGCTTTTGGAGCAATCACATTATTAATGATTGTATTTTTATCGTTTAGCGTAATCACAGAACCTTCTCTTGGTTGCAGAGAGATAAAGATTTTTCCATATATTGGTGGGATATTATCTTCGCCACCCCAAACAGCAACAGATTGAATACTGGAATTGCTGTTCTTAATTAAAATTTCATAATCCTTTGCTGTGACTGCTCTGTTTTTGGTTGAATTATATAAAGGAGCATTACGCTTTATAGTATCTACTGTTTCTCTATTAGCTCCAGCAGTAGCGGCATTTAATAAATTAACTGTCACAGATTCTCCAGACCCTGTTATCTGTGCAGACATACTAAAAACATTAGAACCATTTGAAACTTTACCATTAGAAACAATATAATCTACAATAACAACATTATTAAGAGTCAATTTTTTACCATTGATGTCATCACCAAAACGGATTTCCAGTAATCCGTCTACACCTTCTGTAACAAAAAATGCTTCGGTATCACCGTCAGCTTCTAAAATATTATCATATTGCGTCCACGAATTAATCAAGAATGAGTTTCTATTTTCTTGAACTCTAACTCTTATTGTGGTGGTATCAATGTCTTGGTTTGGTAAAACAAAAGGCCCAGATAAAGAATCTCCGCGTGCGAAAAAAGAATTTTCGACTCTATTTCCTTCGATTAACTCTATCTCTGCAAACTCAAAAGTAGATACCCCGTCTACCGTTTGAAGTGATGCCGTATAGTCTTGTTTTGGTACAAACAAGAAGGAACCATCTGCATTGGAACTAGTAAATTTTGTGTTCCTTGAAATGGTTGCCGTTTGATTTGTATATGATGGTGAAGGCGAAATAGAAGCCTCAACTTTTGCTCGTGAACTTCTAACACTTCTTGGCAAATAACCCAATGATTGTGCAAGAGATGTCACTGAACTTCTCTTAATCGCAGTATCCAGAAATGATTCGTTGGCAAGAAGGTGTGTCAATACGGCATTATAGTGTGTGTTGTATGCCAGTACATCCAACATCGTGTCAAGAGCAGATCCAGAAAAATTATAATCAGAAAAGTCTTCTGATGCTTCAAAATAAGATTTTAAATTTGCTTTGATTTGTTCGAAATCAAGTTCGTTGACATTTAATATTGTCATGAGATTACCTTAATTTTTCTATTAACTGCGTAAGACGCTGTGGCTCTTGTATTCCAATGACATGAAACAATAAATCAACCTTTAAATGATGGTCTACAAAACTTGCTTTCACCGAATCTATTCTTATGCGGGGTTCATACCTAGTAACCGCTTGTTCAACAGACTTTTCTATTGCGATTGCTGTTAGATCATCAGCGGGTTCAAACAAAAGGCCAGAAATTGCGGTTCCAAAATCTGGTCTAAAAGGTCTTTCATAAAAATTTGTTAGCAGTATATTTCTTAAAGATTGTTTTACTGCATTCACATCGTATTTTCGTGTGACATCGGAAGACACTGCACTTGCGGCAAACGCAAAGTCCAAGTCCTTATAAATTCTACTTAATTTTAGTTTTTCGTCGCTCATAAGAGTATTTATAAAGAATTTTTAGAGTGTACTGTATTTTTTTCTATTTGAACTGTCTTCCTCAAAATAAAGTGGGGCGCTCTCACTGTGATAAGAATTTTCTTTTCTGGTTTTCTTGAGAATTTTCACTAACTGCTCTTCCCAATCCACTCCACCAGCAGACCATTGTTTAGTAAAGAAGCCAATGTCATACCCCTGCACTGAATACGGATTTTGTATTGCGGTACCAACATTTTTAATATCGTATGCATACTGTTGAAATATTGTTTCTATTTCTGGTTTGTAATTAACCCTTGCGAAACTAATTTTTTGTGTCAACTTTTCTATTTTATCTTGGGGTATTGCTTTAGTAATAAACGCATAGCCTACTCTAGAAACTAGGGTATTGTCTGAATACACTAAACAAAAGCCAGAATCTTGTACATTGTAAAGATCTGATAGTTTCTTTTTATCAGAAGAATAAAGTATTAAATTATCAATTGTAAAATTTTTCGGTGCTTGCCATAATGATGGGTTTTGGAGAAACACTAAAAATTTCCAATACTCGTCAACTTGTTTTTTCCACAGCAAGTAGTTTGGATTAGATTTAAGGTTTTTTGGATTTATTTTTTCTGGTGCTATCTGTGGAAGCACAGGTGGATATCTTCCCTCTTGAGAAGCATACTTTTTTTTAAAATTTTGCCAATAGTTATAGTTTACCCAAACAGGTGGTTCAGCCATTTATATTCTCTCTTTTAACTAAGTTTCACCAAACAGTAATCCAAACGCTAATCCAGAATTATCACCAGAATAATCACCAGCTTCAAACGCGGATGCAAAATTTGTAAGACCGCTTCGGGTTTTATTTTCTGCGGGGAATTCTATTCTCGGCCCTTGCCCTAAATTATCAACAGGCTTTGATAGTCCTCCGACCAGCTTAACTTGAGATGTTACATGAATTGAGTCAAAATTATTTGCTTTAGCTAGGTTTTCGTCTTTATTGACCCTAACAAAGACTGTACCCCCATGAGTTCCAGATGTAACACCTGAACCGTAATTAGAAAGACGGTAAAACTTAGGTTGAGGTGTTCCTTGGTATTCTTGTGAATAGGTACCTTCTAAATTGACGTATAGAGCGTTGCTATAGCGATAGAATAATTGTGTTGGATCTACATCAAATGTTAATTGTATTTGCCATGGGACGAGACCACCAGAAAGTTTATAACTACCATCTGGGTTAAGGGGTGCCCACGCCGCGCATCCAGTTATTGCAAAATTATCGAAGGTTGTACCAGTGAAACCAGCGTTTTTAACTATGGTTTTGTAATAGTTCTCCATATAATAAGACATACTATTTCCACCGTATCCAGCACCGATAACCTTCACGGGATCACCGTTGTTTAAATGTGAAAACCTCTGAACTTGAACAAGTTTCTGTTGAAATTCTGGATTGTCCTCAATATTTTGCCACATCCCCACTAAGAGTGCTTGTTTCTTTCCGTACCAAGTAAATCTGTCAAATCTAAAAGGACGCCTCATCCAATAGCCTGGTACATTTTCCCCTTCGTCGAAAGGAGCGTTGTACGTATCGGGTGTCCAATCGTCATCATATTGTGCCCAATTGCCAGAACCATCTGTAGTGGTGCCATCACCCCCGCCGCCACCACCAACATCGGGTCTAGGAAGACCAATCGATTCAATTAAATCTGCAAACTTATCCATTGGAGACGGGCCAGCCTCTTCTCCATTGACGAGATCTGTTTGCAAAAATAATTTGCCAAACTTTGGTTGGGTATCTATCGCTCCAATAATTGGGCCAGCCTGCGACGACTTATCTTCAATAGTGTATGGATATGCAGGCCAATCTTCATTAGTGCCTTGACGCGGATCCATCGTTGAGGTACCATTAAATATGTTTAATTTTTTTGTTCCCGATTCTAGTCGATAGTCAGGTATTCTTGAATAATTTGCACCGCCTGTCCAAAGTATCGCGTGTGTAATACGCCCTTGTGCAGAATCTGGTTCAGAAGCACTGCTTTCTCCAAGGCGCGGGGGTAGTGTTTCGATATAAACAAAACCAGTTGCGTTTTGCCTTCCTTGACCAATTGTTCTAGGCGCGGAAAAAATTAAAGGATACCAACCATCAAGAGAGTAATATGGCGAAAGGCCATATGGCTCAGAATTATCTAATCCTCTGTCATTATCACGGAAGGTTTGTCTTAAAGTAACCAACCCTTGATCAAGCACTTCTAAGAAATAAATGCCGTTTTGAGGATCCCAGCTAGTAGACTCAGCCAAAACGCCTTCTGTTACTTCTTCTTCAGTTTCGTCTTGAGGATCTAGCTTATCTTCATTGTTTTTAACTAAACTTGACAACTCACTAACACCTTTAGCTTTTACTTCAGTTGCACTCAATCCAGTGATTTCCGAAATAAAACTAGCGGCGTTTTCATATTCACTATTAAAATTACTAATCTGTTTGTTGGCGATATCTTTTGCAATTCCAGACGGTAGACGATTTGTCAATTTTGATGTGATCGAAGAGCCAGTTATTTTATTAACATCCAAAATTCTAAGAGCGGCGGGTGCTGTCAAAATTTTATCAATGTTTAATAATTTATCTTTTGCTTTTGTAACTACTTCAGAAGCAGTTTCAATAATATCATTGATGCCAGTTTCGGGAAACTCAATTGGAAGTGCCTTTTCAATTGATGTTCCGTCTGGAAGAATAGAAACATTCGGTAAAATATCACACAACATTTTGGGATTGATATCACCCGTTTGTAAATAATCTGCTATTAGTAATATATCAATGCCATATTCTGTTAAAATTTCGTCGTACTTGTCTTTGATAATTTCAATATCAGCCCCAAAAAGCGCGATTGCCGCAATTCCTTCTGTGGATACGGGGCCAAACTGCTCTAATACACTTTGTAGTTTTTTTGTTTTATCAAAAATTTCATCCAACATTGTTGGCGGGGACATTGCCGAAATGCTATCTCCCAGCCCAGAAACTTTACCCACCAATCCCTCATTCGCACCCTGTAGTAAACTAACGTTGGCAAGAACAAGCGATGCAATTTTTCCTGGGTCTGAACCAATATTTTGAATTCTGGTAAATGTGGTTTGCGCCAATAGCTTAACACTCTCTACTTCGTCAAAGAGTGCGCCAAGTTCTTCGCCAAGACCGCATGGAGATGGTATCTTAGCCATTATTAATTACCATTAATAAAAACATTGTTCGATCCTTTGTGTACTGTACCACCACAATCTAATGCATGACCTTTACGGGCGGCTTTTTTGTTATTAATGAAAACATCATCTGATCCTTCGTTTATTTTCTTAGTCGAATGCGTATCGCTACCTTTTGTGTGCGTTTCAACGGGATCATCTTTACGTGCCGCTGGTGCACCATTAATAAAAACATTAGATGAACCAGAAGTTATTTTTAAAGGATCTGGTGACCAACTGATATGCTGGGCATCTTTATAACTTCCTTCTCCAAAAACTCTAGCGGCGGCTGGCATTTTATTATCCTTATTTGTTCAGATGTATGTTTTCGCCAGCAACTAAAACGTCTTTGGTGGCGGCAACCGCCACTTCGCCGCCACCAGCAATATTAAAATTCTTTCCAGCGCCAAGCTCAAAATTTTCGCCAGCAAGAACTTTGTAACCACCAACGGCGAGTGCTCCTAAATTTTTCATAACTGTTTGATTCTTTTCACCACTAACAGTCTCTGAGCTATCACCACCAATTGTTGTGTCTTTGTTACCAGATACCATGTGCTTCTGTTCACCACCTATAGTTTCATGATCCTTACCGTTTACTCTGGTTCCTCTTGTGCCTTCTACTAAATTTGCTTGGTCTCCCTTCACCTCAAGAATATCGTTTCCTTCAACGTGAGTAACGCGATCACCTTTCACCGTAGTAACTAAATCTCCTTCAACCTCTTGCACCACATTTCCTTTGACATAAATTCTTGATGTGCCCTCAATAGTAACATCTGAGTCACCTTTGATGAATATTTTTTTATCTTTAAGAAATATTTCAAAATCTTCACCAACAACCTTTGTAATTCTTTTTCCATCTGCTTGGATTTCTTCAAATGTTCCAGACTTATGATATGTATGAATTCTTTCGTTATTTGGTGTATCGTCAACCTCAAAAATGTGACCACTTTCTGTCTCTCTTACACTATTATATGGGTACCGAGAGTTGACAGCATCTTGCCCAGAGGCGGCATAATCTGGTTGCTTATCTCCAAATCTTGGTGCGGGTTCACTCCAATAACTCTTTGCATCATTTGCAGTTCTGGTATATTGAATCGAATCCTTCTTGTCTCGTGAAACAACTTCTTGTGCAATGGCGCGAGGCACATCCTCAGTAAGTGTTTCTTTTTTGTTAATTAGAGAGTGGTGAGATTCTGCCGCTTCCCCACGAGCAAGTCGAGAAACGTCTGGTTCTCCAGTACCAGAAATACTATCATCAGCATAATCAGAAACATCGTCTTGAGATCTTGGATATTTTTTCGATGGATCAGCAAAGCCCTCATTGTCATTAAAATGCGATGCTGATTTATCAAAGGGCATGCCACCAACGGAACCAATAATAATTGGTTGCTGACCATCTTCTCCATCTGCAAAAAACCCAACTACAACAGAACCTTCAATAAGATTCGTCGGAGAAAAACCAATACCGTTCATCAGCGACCCAGTAGTTGGTTGAATTGGTACAGCCCACGGAAGTTCTTTTGTAGGAAGAGTTGACTTATCAGCAGTATGGTATCCCATGACACGAACTTTAACACGGCCTAATTGATCGGGATCGACTCGCCCTTCTACTACACCAACAAACCAGTAGAAATCTGGGACATTAAAATTTCCTTTAATCAAAGCCATTCATTATATCCTTATGTTGATTCGGTTCCAAGACTTTCATTAATTCCATTTTTAACAACTTCCATATACATAACATGATCATCATAATTTATTCGGTGATGTATAGAGGATATTAAATATCTTCCAGAAAGCATCTCATCATATATATCTCCAGCCGCGTCTGTTAGTTTTTCTCCAACAGATGGATATAAGATATCAATACAAGCTCCAACTTCAATGTCAGTTCTTCCAGGGACTGTTACTTCAAATGTAAATTGATCAAAGCCAGTTAAATAACCAAGTCGTTGTCCAGACCTAGAAAGTTTATTTACATTGGTTGAAGTATAAGCATCGGTGCTGGGATTTGTTTCAAACATGTTTCCAGAAGAAGGTACGACATCATCTGCCGAGATATCACCAAATCTATTAAGATCGGTTGCTTTCCACACTCGCCTAGAAAATGGATTTGGTGCGGTGTTATATGGTATTGGAATACCGCCACCAGTGTGTTTATAATCGTCCCAGTTTTTCATTAAATCAAAAGTAAATTCTCTAATTTTTTTAGTACTAAACTCATAAGACATAACGCTATTTGCTAAAGCACCAGAATTATAATATTTTAAAATATCAATTCTAGACGCCACTTTCATATCGTTTATTTTTGTATAAGTTTCTGGTAACAAGTTGCCAGTGTAATTATCAGAAAGATTTCTTCTTGGAATATCTTTCATCGATTCTGGTAAGAAATTATACTCATCAAAACTTTCTCTTCTGTCTACGTTCCATTCAAGAGAAGTAAAATAAAAACCTTTATTCGACTCATAAAAAAGAAATGAAGGAGAGTTCAAAGAATTTCCCACAGTGTTTTTTGCAATGTAATTCAAATTTTGAAATGGTGTCCAATAGTTTGAGATATAAGTAATCGTGTTCCCGTGTTTAGAATTATTATCCATATCTCCGACATAAAGAGGTGTGCTATTATTAGTTCCTCGGTTAAGAGCTTCAATTCTTTTTAGGCGAGTTGAGTTATCGTTGTCAATTTTTTCTATGTGGTCGTCGTAAATACGTTTTGCTAAAGTTGCAGTGTCACCAGAAAATCGATTGGTTAAATAGGTGGTTTTATCTCTATAGGTTTCTAAAGAAGTAAAGCACAACTTATAAATGGCTTCTCTGTCACCATTCAATATCATATTGCTTACTTTATATAACTGGAAAGACTTGTATATTAAATTTCCCCATTCATTTTCAAGTTGTGCAGTTCTAAGTTTAAGAGTGATTATTTCAGTTCCATAAATTGGAAATTTTTCTATCGCATTGATAGCATCTGTTATAACTATATCACCATACATTGTAGGAGAAAAAACATCTTCATAAAGATTAATTTCCACCACCATAGTTTTCAAATCAAAAACAGCACCAGTGCTATTACTGGTTGTTTCAGCATCATTTTTTGGTTGATATAATAGAACTTCTTCTATTATGGTCTCACCAGCAGTTCCTTTGAATCCCATTACGCTATTGCCACCTCAAAATCTTTTATAAAGTCTGTCAAAGCAGTTGCTTTTAATAGATTTATCTGAGATTTTTCTGAATTTAAACCAGACTCATATTCATAATTTGTAACTGGTTCAATATCTCCAGAAGCAATGAGTGCTTCATCATAATCTACAATAAGATTTGTTTCATGATCTATGTAATGATGAGGCTCCCTAAGATTATTTTCTCCGTACTTATCCACCGCATAATCATATAAAACATCGTCTGACATAGGCCATTCTGTATAAATATTAACGATATTATTGACAAGAAGGATTGTCCAATAATATTTTACGTTCCCATAAATACGATAGGAAACTTCATCTGGTGTTTCACCATTCTGAACAAAATATGGCTCTAAAATATTTGCTTGCACAATATTTCTTACTGGATGTGCTCTAGCAAAGATATCGGTTATTAGTGTGCGGTTTACTTTATCAAGAGGATAAATTAAATCTTTTCTAAACGGTTTAAAGAAATTAGACATTATAGGCCACCCACCACAACAGTATTTCCATCACTGTCTACTCTTGTTCCATCCAACGCAACACGATTTGAAGTGAGAGTTTCAAGTTCAGTAAAGGAAAGGTTTATTGTAATTTCAGATGGGATACCGAGAGTTCCCTTGATTGAATTAAAACTTTCACTACCTCCGTATGTAATTTTCATATCGGTAAGAACACACGAGGAAATTCTGTTAACGTGTTCATTTACTCTATCCTTGTAACGATATTCAATATTAAATTCCCCAGGAAACGCTAGGAAAAACCCGCTCTCAACTCTGGTGGGGTGCATGTTTGTTTTAAACAAATCTATGATAGCCCTAACTTGATTATATTCAGCTTGACTTCTAGGAACAAAATCAAAATTAAAACCAAACTTTCTAAATGCCATACTTGTGAAAAGCTGTTCTTTGTATGGGTTTGCGACCTTTTTAGATGTTGCCGCCGCCGCACCAGAAACATTTGCATCAACCCCAAGTGCTTTTGGTACAGATGCCGCCGCTATAATAGCGCTTCTTGCAACAAAAGACCCAGCGTTCCCAGCAGTTTCTAACAGACTATCAGCATTTAGTCCAGTTTCTGCTATTTTTCCAGCGATAGTGCCAATATCTTCTTCATTATAGTTGGCAACATATTGTGTGACTATTGGTTGTGGTATATGAAGTTGTACCACCGCTCCAAGTCTTTCTGTTGAATATGCGTCAGAAACTAGGTCACCAGCCGCATAACCAGCCGCCGCGCCAGCCGCTGTTCCGACCAACTTACCAACAAAACTACCACCAAATTGCCCAGCCGCATAGTTTCCAAGGGCACCACCACCAATAGCTCCCGCCGCACCCAAAACTGCCGAAGCGTTGTCAGTAAAAAGTCTTGCTTCTTGTGCATACTGATCTTCTAAGTCAGTCTGACTAGCGGCAACAGCCCTTGTATAATCTGGATTGCCATTTTGTGGAGATCTTGTTACTTGACCTTCAACACGCCTATTAAAAAAGAAAACAACAGAGTGTGGAGAATCTTGATCGGCAACTTCTAACGGATATCTATAAAGTTGGGGATAATTACTACCACCCCCAATTGTGACACCCCTTCTTACGTCTAAAACCGCCATATATAAGGTACCCTTAAATTATTTTTTATTTCTCTATTTATATGGTTTATCGAAAAGATTTGCACCAAGGTAGGTTTATACCAGAAAATATTTCAAAATACGTTGGAGATTATCGAAATATCTTTTATCGTTCTGGATATGAACTTAAATTTATGAAATGGTGCGACAAAAATCCAGCAGTTTTAGAATGGGGATCTGAGGAAATAGTAATTCCATATCGATCTCCCATAGACAACCGCATTCACCGTTATTTTGTAGATTTTTATATTAAAATTCAAGAAAAAAATGGTAAACTATCTAAGTATTTAGTCGAAGTAAAACCATCCCGTTTTGCTCAAGAACCCAAGATACCAAAAAGAAAAACAAAAAGGTTCATTGAAGAAGTTAAACAGTGGGGTGTGAATCAATCAAAGTGGAAAAGCGCAAAAGAGTTTTGTAAAGATCGCGGTTGGCAGTTTATAATTGTTACCGAAAAAGAACTTGGCTTATAAATACAGCATGGAAAATATATTCGAATCTATTAGCCAAAAAGCTGGCGATACTGAGCGTTCGTATCAGTGGTATGTTGCGAACATTAAAAAGTTAGCTGGGAACATTCGTTCACCACAATCTGTGTACACATCAGATCTTGGTGAGCTTACTGGTGTTTTGGAGCCAGGAAATTTGTACATGTATATGTACGATCCGAAATATAAAAAGAAACTGCCGTACTATGACACGTTTCCCCTGTGTTTTCCCTTTAAAGAAGATAGTAAAGGGTTTACTGGTTTAAACTTACACTACCTTCCACCGATGTTACGCGCACAGCTTTTTGGTAAATTGCTAGAATATACGGATAGCACAACACTGATGGAAGACACAAAGATTATGGCAAAATGGGAATTATTAGAAAACTATTCAAAATTTCCAGAGACAGTTCCAACTGTTAAAAAATATCTTTACAACAATGTAAAATCAAGATTTTTAAAAATTAATCCACTACATTGGAAGGCGTCACTATTTTTACCATTAGCAAACTTTGAGAAAGCTTCAAACCAACAAGTGTGGAGAGAATCAAGGGATATGCTATAATGGGAATTTTAGATGATTTTCTAAACGGTTTCTTCGGCGGTTCTGGCGGTAATTCTGGAACCGTAGACACTGGAATTACTGGTAAAGGATCTGCACTAGATTCATTTATTTCAGCAGTAAGAACAAAAGACTTTCAAAGGACAGAAAGATTCCGCGTTGTTATATCTCCACCACCAGCATCTGGTGTTGATCTAAATGCAACTAAAGATGTAGCCTTAATGGTAGAGGAGTGTAATATACCTGGTCTAATTCTACAGAATCGTGCCGTCAAATATAATAATAGAACCCAGTATCAACCAACAGCATTAGATTTTTTGGGTCAAGAAGCAACTTTTGTATTTTATTTGCAGTCCGATTGGACACAGAGAAATATGATTGAAACTTGGATAAATTATTGCGTTGATCCAAAAACAAGAGAAGTTGGGTATAAGGATGACATCATCGGTGAGATTAAAATATACCCAGTAAATAGAAAAGGCGAAGATGCAAAAAATCCCAATAATCAATCTATTTACTATACGCTTCATCGGGCATTTCCAAGATCGATTAGTGTAATGCCGATGTCACAGGGAACCAGTGGTGTTGCTAGAACAACAGCAACGTTTACGTTTGATTCATGGTCATCAGATGTTATTGATGGCAGTAAAAAATAATTTATGGAGAATTTATAATGCCGTTACCGCAAATTATGCACCCAACATTTGAAATTAAAGTTCCATCAACGGGTGAAAAATATACCGCAAGACCGTTTTTGGTAAAAGAAGAAAAAATATTAATTATGGCAAGTAGCTCAGATGATACCAGAGACATGATCAGAGCGTGTGTCCAAATTGTAACGAACTGTACATTTGGAGAACTTGATGCATCGAAGCTGGCAATTTTTGATCTTCAGAAAGTTTTTCTAGAAATCAAATGCCAATCTTCTGGATCAAAACAAAACTTCACTTTGACTTGTGGTAACTGTGACGATAGTATTGACTACGAATTAGATCTGAGCACGTTGGAAATTAAAAATCTAGAGAACGCCAAAAATAACAAAGTTCAAGTGGATGATAATATGGTGATCTTTTTGAAGTATCCATCATCAATGAATCTTGTTGATTATGACGATGATGAAAACATGTTAGTGGCATGTGGAATTGAAGAAATTTATTACGGGGATGAAAGATATACTTTAGAAGAAGAAACTATAGGCGAGATTATTAACTTTATTGATAATCTTCCTGTTACCGCTCTTGATAAAATTAAAAAATATTTCTTTAAATCACCATTTATGGAGCACATAGTCGAATACAAATGTAAGGGTTGCGACAAAGATAATATTGTCTCAATTAACGGGTACGAAAATTTTTTCGGTTAACTCTTTCTCAAGACACCTTGGAGAACTTTTTTAAAACAAATTTTCTACTTACACATGAACACAATTATAGCGTAGAGTCAGTAGAAGATATGATACCTTGGGAAAGAGAAGTTATAGTAAACATGTTATTAACTCACCTAAAAAATAAGGCCGAGAGGAACAAACTAAGGTAATAAAATGGCAGAAGAAAATAATAATAATGTAGGCGATATTGCTGGTTCAATCAAATCGGGTCTTACTCCAACCCGTGGTATGACTCGCACCAGCACAGCCACTGTTGCCAGCATGTCATCATCGTTTTCTAATAAAATTGGCGAAAACAAAGAAAGTTTTGATGCACTCATATCATCAAACTCTC
>Ga0222719_10001322_pt1 | contig 24114 bp, 36 predicted proteins | sample C33_34DmetaG_FD_165039 | JGI IMG/M metagenome (GOLD analysis project Ga0222719, IMG submission 165039) | Estuarine water microbial communities from San Francisco Bay, California, United States - C33_34D | ecosystem: Environmental > Aquatic > Marine > Unclassified | place: USA: California...
CATCGTGTCCCACTCATCGATCTGAGTGTCCGGTTTACTGGGCATGTCGTTGCTTTCTGTGCATTTAAATGCACGATTTAGATCTCCCCATTTAGCCATTTCTATTTCTCCAACTGCTTGAGCCGGTATAGCTCTTCATCAATTTCCGTCAGGTCACGATTGATTTGAGCAATCAATGAGCGGGCGTAGTCATCATCTAGATGCCAACCAAGCTCGTAGTCATAGATGAGATCACGCAGGACGATTAGGCGGGGGTCAGATAGATCAGTCATTTGTAATTCCTCTCATCACACGATCTCGTCTTCGCTTCGCTCATTATACGATTTCAACAACTTTGTCAGCATAGAAAGATTTCCACGAGCTAGACGACACTTCATAGATAGGGATCTGACCACGGGCCTTCATAGCCTCACCCTGAGCCATTCCCTTGTCGGACCCTACGATCTTACTGGTAGGCTTGAAGAGGCCATTGACTACGCGGATGCTACCGTCTTTCTTGATGAAGCTGACTGTGGCGAACTTGGTGCCTTTGGCTTCGATGATCTGGTGGATAGTGTTGATGTCCATCGTCGTTTCACTCCTTGTGTCTTGATGATTCTAAAGTAGGGTATTTGTCACTCACTGTCAAGTGCTAGGGCAATAAATCTGATCCCTTCTAAGGCAGTCTTCTCAGCCTCACAGGTATTCTCTAGCTCTTCAGCCCGCATAACAGCAGCCATACGACCATAACGACGACCTGTGTCTAGGCGTAGGATACCGTGGGGGGTAATCAAACCGATAATGTAACGATACATTCTATAGCTCCTCAGAATTGTGGGTAGAACACTTCGCCATTCATGTATTCGCTAACCAAGTGTTCTAGGTGTTTGTGCAGGTGAGGGCAATAGCCACCCTCCCATTCGATCTCGTCGATCTGTCGTTTGGTGTTGCTGATCTCTTGTTCCATAGGGATTACATCTTTAAGCATTTCCATCGTGGTCACTCCGTTCCTTGCTTGAGTTGCTCTCTGACACCTTCGTAGACGATTCGGCAGATCACGTCAACAGCTTTGTCGAGGTAATCGAACTCACCCTCTAGCTTGAGCATGAAGTAGGCTGCAAGGCCATTCATCAGGGGAGACTTGTCGTCTACGTTGTGGCCCTTCTCTGCCAGTGCGACAGCATAGATGTGACCAAGTTCTTCGATCAGTGATTGTGCCTCCTTAATTTCCATCTCGTCACTCCGTTCCTTAAATTCTCTCGTGGGGTGTTGTTGGAATCACCCTGAACAATTTCCTCGTGGGGGTCAAGTAGAATTTTTTCCTGCTCATTTCCCTCGTGGGGTCAGGCGAACATTTCCCTCGTGGGGGTGAGCTTTTCCCTCGTGGGGTATCCTGATACCTCATGCCGCACCGCAGCGAGAACGAATCGGGAACACGTGATTCTGGCCGAATCTACATGATACCACGAATCGGCGGTGGCGTCAACCCCTAATCTTTCGACGACGACACATATCTTTCGAGTCATGGGCGAGTCTTTCGATAGCGTCACGATAGAGTCCTACCTAGCGCGAAAGATAGCTCCAACGCGCAAAATGTGTTCCAGATTGGTTCCAGCCTAGCAAACGCGGATTCTAACGCCACAACGCTCAATTTTGCATAGCTGCTATGCGCTAGAAACATATTGACGCCAGTAGCGACTCACGCTTATAAGTAGTGCAACGCAACCAAATATAAGGAATCGCAATATGACTCGTCCCTTCACAATGACGCTTAAAGCCGCGCAAGAGTCGGCCCGCATTAGCCTAGGCAATAGTAAAATGCCCGGCACGACATTTGCGCAAGACGCATTTGCATGTAAAGTTGGCGACAAATTAGCTAAGGTTGAGGGAAGCGTTTGCTCCAAATGCTATGCCCGCAAGATCCAACGCCTACGCCCTAGCGTCAATCTAGGCTGGAAAGCTAATCTGGAAAAGGCGCGGCATTGGTTAAGCGTCAATCCTAAACAATGGATTGAATCTTGCGTGTTCCAGATCAACCGCGCCGCTAATAAGACGGGGGAGTCTTTTCATAGGTGGTTTGACTCTGGTGACTTGGACTCGGTGCAGCAGCTTGACGCTATATGTAAGGTCGCGGAATTGACTCCTAGCATTGCCCATTGGTTGCCAACGCGCGAGGCTGGAATCGTCAAAGCGTATAAGAAACAAGGTGGCGTTATTCCGGGCAACCTAGTTATCCGCGTTAGTGCAACCATGATAGGTGACAAGCCTATGCGCGGGCATGAGAACACTAGCACTGTTCACGTTAAAGGGACTCAAGCCTATGGCCATTCTTGCCCCGCTTACATTCAAGGCAACGCTTGCGGCACTTGTCGCGCTTGCTGGAATCCTAGTGTCGCAAATGTCAGTTACCCAAAACACTAGGCTTGACGCGACACAACGAATCGCGCATAGTCAATGCAACGGAAACGACAACACAAGGAAACAAAACAATGTTGCTCAAGAATGAAAACACGGTGAAGATCTATAACTATGCAATTCGCGGTCAAATTGTCGCTCAAGTGAGAACACGCAAGGATGGACTCGCGGACCTATTTATTGCCGCCCGTGGGAAGGTCGAGACAATGCCGACTCGTCAAGCCTTCGATATGGCGCAAACACGCAAGCGCCTTGAGCTTTATTGAGGAGTCTTGGTATGATACGGAATCTATTAATTGACGCATTGGCGCTAGTCGGTATTTTCGCAATGGTATTTTGTATCTTGTTTGCGGGATACGGGTTTTCTAATGAAGAAGGACTCGGCATATTCTTTCCCGGTTTTGGCGGTTACTTTTGGAGCTTAGAACAATGACGCAAGAATACATTGCACCCGGCACAAAGCGAGTCGATAGCCTTGGCGCTTATGTCATGACGTACTATGCCGGATCGTGGGATTATACTTATAGCGCCCCATGCCTTCACCTTAACCCGCCCATGTTAGAATATTGGTTGCGCAAGGCTAACGACGAAAGGCTGTTGGAGCTAGGCGGCGTTTTGTGGGCCGTAGAACAAGGGAAAGGGAATTGATATGAACACGCAAGAAACATATAATGGTTGGACTAATCGCGCCACATGGCTTGCCAACCTATGGCTTGAAGAATGTTTTCAGCAGGATTTGCAAGACGGATATGCCATTTGTTCTGCCCACGTTAAAGATACAATCAATAATATGTTAGCAGAAATGCCGCATATCGACGGGCTTTTTTCCGACCTATTGCATAGCGCTATTTCTGAGATAGATTGCTATGAGATAGCGGCACAATATAACAAGGAGTCGTAACATGTTCTTTTGGTGTATCCTATCCGACGAGCTTGGCGAAGAATTCTCGGTGAAGATAGTAGCGCACGACATGGCCGATTGCATTCAGATCATACGCGAACAGTATCCCGAGTCTGGCATAGTAGACGTGAGACGCTATTGACGCGCTAGAACGGCCCTTACAAGCCCGAGTCGATACTTTAGGCCCCTGCCCTACCCGGCGGGGGTTTTTGCTTGTGTGCGGCGCTCTCAGGCGCTATCAGAGGCATGTGCATTTATGCAATGGTCGCATGGTGTTGTCGTGCAATTCTGCACAATGGTTTTTGACCATTTGGTAAAATATGGGAATGCGAATCAGATCGTATGGTGTCAGCGCCCCCCGAATCCTCTGTCAAGAAAATCTTTTGTATTGACACGAGATTCACCCACGAATCAGCTAATGTGTTGCACTTTAGTCACACTATGGATTTTTTCGTTGACAGGGGGCGTGGGACCCTCTAGAATCTGCGCGGATGATTCGTGGGGTAGGGTAACGACACATATATTCAAAGGAAGAAAAAGGTTCAGGTAGTTACCAATGTCAAGTAAAGGCAGGCATCATCCTACGATTCGACCCGAAGTGTTCTACCCACGACAGAAAAAAAGTAAAAATTCTTTCGTTACATTACAACACTTTAGATACATCAGCAGAAAAAAGTTGAAAATAGTGCTTGTGAACTCTTAAAAAAAGTGCCTATAGTATAGTAAGACCCCTTACTTAAGAATAAACTATAGTTTTTCACTTAGGCTTATTAATTATAATAGATTATAAGACTCAAGTATAAATCTTAAGTATAGTCTATACTGTCGTAGCGCTGCTACGCAGCTTGAGTATCCCCTAAGCCAACCAAGACGAACCTAGTCAAGATTGTCGTATCATGTAGATGTGGTCTTGCTGATGGCTCCTTTATTGGGATACATGTCCTCCAGAACATATCAATCTGGACTACCCACCTAAGTTTGATTTGTCGTTAAGGAACGCAGTGACGTGGCATACGACCCCCTCCCATACAGTAAGAATGTTGAGAAGCACGTCCTTGAGTGCATTCAGGGGGGTGTCGGTATCCGTGAGATGTTAGCTTCTATGCAGCATCTACAGGGTGCGCCTAAGTCTCTTTCGACACTCTACAAGATCTATGGCACTATCATCCACAGTGAGAGAGCTAGGATCAATGCTGCTGTTGGTCGTAAGGTCATTGACCAAGCCCTAGAGGGTGATTTCAAGTCTCAAGAGCTTTTCCTTCGTAGTAAGGGTGGGTGGTCCCCGAAAGAGACTGTTGAGACAACCGAAGGTATCGACGAAGATACTGACGAGAGTGCAGTTGACGCATTGATGAATTTGTTAGGTTTTGGTGATGACGAAGAAGAGAGCGATAACCGCTGATAGCCTTCGTAAGCTACCTAAGAGTAAAGTTGATGAGTTATTTAAGCAACTAGGTCCAAAGAAGGTAGAAGAGCTTAAGCATACTTGGTCGTTCTGGGCTAGGGATGAGCAGTTAGAGCCTGATGGAGACTGGAATACTTGGTTCATCAATGCTGGTCGTGGTTTCGGTAAGACCCGTGCAGGAGTTGAGTGGGTCAGGGAAAAGGTTAAGCAGGGATCTAAGCGTATTGCTGCTGTAGCTGCTACCAACTCAGATATTGAACGGGTTATGGTAAAGGGTGAGTCAGGGTTCCTGAGTATCTGCTGGGAAGGTGATAAGACCTACGCTGGCAAGAAGATGGGATACCCTGATTGGTCGCCTACCAAGAGAACACTTACTTGGGAGAATGGCGCTCAAGTCCAGTTCTTCTCTGCTGAGGAGCCTGAGCGCCTTCGTGGTCCCCAGTTTGAAGCTGCTTGGTGTGACGAGTTAGCTGCATGGAACAAAGACATTGACACTTGGGCAATGCTTCAGTTCTGTATGCGCCTCGGTAAACACCCTCGTATTATGGTTACGACGACCCCTAAGCCAACTAAGCTGGTCAGGCAGATCCTGAAAGATGGTAATACGCATGTTACCACAGGTTCTACCTTCGACAATGCAGCTAACCTTGCCTCAGTCTATCTTAAGGCTGTCAAGGAGCAGTATGAAGGCACTAGGCTTGGTCGTCAAGAACTTTATGCTGAAGTCCTAGAGGAAGCTGAAGGCGCTCTGTGGACTACTGACATGCTAGATCAGGCATCAGTTAAGCACGAAGACGTTCCCCACCTTAATCGTATTGTCGTTGCCCTTGACCCCGCTGTTACCTCTAATGCTGAGAGTGACATGACGGGGATTGTTGTTGCTGGTGTAGATGTAAATGGCATAGCCTACGTCCTCGGTGATTACACTGACAGACTGTCCCCTCAAGGTTGGGCATCTAAGGCTATCCAACTCTATCACCAATATGACGCTGATCGTATTGTCGCTGAAGTTAATCAGGGCGGTGATATGGTTAAGCAGACAATTCATGGCGAAGATGAAACAATTCCATTCAAAGCTGTTCGTGCATCTCGTGGCAAGTATGCCCGTGCTGAACCTATATCTGCCCTATATGAGCGTGGCCTTGTTAAGCATGTTACAAACCCCCCTGATGGGGCAACTCTAAACGAACTTGAAACCCAAATGAGAACGTGGGAGCCACTAGGGTCGATTGGCTCTCCTGATAGACTTGATGCCTGTGTATGGGCGCTTACAGACCTCTCACTTAACGGATACAGCAAGCCCCAGTTGACCCTCGCTTACTCAAGCGCCAAGGGTCTTAGCCGCTAATAAAGAGACTCAATAACATGGTCAAGAAGCTCTCAGAGACGCAAGCCAAGCAGACCCTTGGTGTTGCAGGTGATAATGTCACTAACGGTCAGATCCGTGCTGATGAGTTTCTGCCTGAGCTTCGCGGTAAGAAGGCTGTCCGTAAATATCGTGAGATGCGGGATAACGATAGCACTATCGGTGCAGTTATGTATGCTACTGAGCAAGTGCTACGGGATGTTAAGCTCCACGTTAAGCCAGCTAACGACACAGCAGCAGCTAGTGCAGAAGCTGAGTTTGTCAAGAGTGTTTTAGACGATATGGACCACTCCTTGGATGACCATGTATCTGAGGCTTTGTCGTTCCTGTCGTATGGCTTTGCTTGGTTTGAGGTTGTGTATAAGCGTCGTGAAGGGATGCAGACTACCAACCCTAAGAAGCGTTCCAAGTTTGATGATGGTCGTATCGGTGTCCGTAAGATTGCTGTCCGTGCGCCTTGGACTGTAAGCAGGTTTGATGTAGATCGTGTGTCAGGTGATGTCTTGGGTCTGTATCAAGACGTAGGCAACTTTAATGGCACCCACTACATCCCAGTAAACAAGTCCCTCTACTATCGGACCACAAGCATCAACGGTGACCCTTCTGGTCGTTCAGTCCTGCGGAACGCTTATACCTCGTATGAATACCTTAATAATCTTCAATCCATCGAAGCTATCGCAGTTGAGCGTGAGTTGGCTGGTATCCCAGTTGCTCGTATCCCCGCTGAGTATCTCTCTAATGATGCTTCTTCTGCACAAGCTGGTTTCGTAAACAACCTACGTCAAATCCTCCGTGACGTAAAGTTCAACGAGCAAGGCTACATTATTCTCCCGTCGGATACCTATCCTGACAAAGATGGCGCACCCACTAATGTCCGTCTTGTCGATGTAGAACTGATGGCGTCTAATGGTAAGCGTAACATTGATATCGACCCCATCGTGAAGCGGTATCAGCACGACATTGCTCGTTCAGTCTTGTCTGAGTTTCTTCTGCTTGGATCGCAGGGCGGTTCCTATGCCCTCTCCAAGTCGAAGACAGACCTGTTCCTCCGTGCGCTTGAGAGCTACATCCAAGCAATCGTAGACGTTCTCAACAAACAGTTGGTCGAGCGTCTCTGGGAGTTGAACGGTCTGAATTATGACCTGATGCCCCGGATTGAAGCTGGGGATGTCGCCCCGCACGATCTCCGTGAGATTGCAGCATTTCTGCGTAATCTTAACGGCGCTAACATTGACGTTAGCACACACCCAGAGGTTATCCAAGATCTCATGGATATCGCTGAACTTAACTACGACCCTACCGTGGGTCAAACAAATCAAGAAGATCAACCCACGAAAGAGGGATAATATAAATGGCTACACTTAATGATCGCGTGTTTGACAACGGCTTGACCGTTCTTGACACAGAAGCAAATGCAATTCATGTGACCTCGGCAGAAGCAACTGATTTCGCCAATGTGTCTACTGTTACTCTTGGTAACTCGTCCAGCTTGAGCATCGGCGCTCCTGCTGACCGTGTCGGAGGTGGACGTGAAGTCTCCGTTTCCGCAATCACTGATGGTTCCATTACTGGAACGGGTACAGCAACCCACTACGCTATTGTGGATACGGCCAACAGCCGCCTTCTGGTAACGGGTTCGCTGACAGCGTCGCAGTCTGTTACCTCTGGAAACACCTTCTCTCTCGCGTCGTTCAAGATCGGTATCCCTGATCCTGCATAATCGGAGATGAACGATGGCTAAACTGGCGAATCGTGTCAAAGTAAGCACTGCCACCACTGGCACAGGCACTATCACTCTTGGTAGCGCCTCTGCCGGGTATCAGACCTTTGCGGCTGGCGGTGTTTTGGATGGAGACACGGTTCGCTACGTCATTGAGGATGGTAGTGACTGGGAAATTGGCGATGGTGTCTATACGTCTTCTGGGACAACGCTTACCCGCACCCTAGAAGCATCTAGCACTGGCTCTCTGTTGAACCTTAGTGGCTCGGCTATCGTATTTATCTCAGCCACAGCAGAATACCTGCAAGGTGCGATTAAAGAGAATGCAACCACACTTACAGCCAACTACACAATTAGCACGGGATACAACGCCTTAACTGTTGGCCCGATTACTGTGTCCAGTGGCGTGACTGTGACCGTACCCTCTGGCTCAAAGTGGAAAGTCATCTGATGACCCAAATCAAAGTTGACAACATCACAAACGCTGCCGGGACTGGCTCTCCTGACTTCTCGGATGGCCTTACCGTCGCTGGCTCTGCAATCAGCACACTGAACACCGCTGAGTATTACGAGACTGGCACTGAGCCTGTTAGTCCGAAGAATGGCGCTATCTGGAAAGATACAGCCAACGACAAGCTGATGATCTATGTCGCTGGTGAGTTTAAAGAGATTGAACTTGGCGGTGGAGGTGCCGCATAATGTCTACACTAGATATTAAAAATCTCTCCGACCGTGTTGGCACTGGCTCCCCCAACTTCACGCATGGAGTGAAGATCTCTGGGACTGACAGCGGCCTGCTGGCCCCTACTCGCACTGAAAGCGATACACAGCCTGACGCCGAAACGTCCAGCAATGGCGACACCTTCTACGACACAGTGAATGAAACCTACGACATTCTGACCGAGGGTGCATGGACCCGTGTGCTTGGTGCAGGAGGTGCGGCTGCTGTCTGGTATGGTGATCGTGCAGTTTACATAGGAGGATTAAACTCTTCTTCTACAATTGAATATTACGACATAACTACAGCCGGAAACGCTTCTACTTTTGGAACGACTGTCGATATCACTTTTGAAGCTGCTGCCGTTTCAAACGGAACATCTGTAGTTTTTATGAAATCAAATGGCACTCTGCATTACATCACAACCGCCACATTAGGTAATGCACAATCTTTTGGGACTAACTCATATGGAACAACTTACGCATCTGCATGTGGTGATGGTGTCTATGGTTTGATTGCTGGTGGTAACGGGAACCTGAATACCATCTCCAGATTTGTTATGGCTACCCCCGGTAACGGAACTGATTTTGGGGATTTGACCGTAGGTCGTGGTCAACTAGCCGCTCTAGGCGGGTCTACAAGGGGCGTTTTTGTTGGTGGGGGCGGGAATGGATCACTCGGTGCTGGCAGCAATATAATCGACTATGTAACTATAGCCACCCCGTCTAATGCCACAGACTTTGGTGATTTGGGCATTGCAACTTGGAACTACTTAGCTGCTTGCTCAGACGACACTAGAGGTGTTATAGGGGGCGGCTCAGGAAGCAGCGTAACTAATACTATTGAATACATTACGGTGAACACCACAGGAAATTCAACCGATTTTGGGGATTTGACTGTTGCCCGTTACAACTTGGTTTCATCTGGATCTAGCGTTTATGCTTGCTTTTCTGGCGGATTGGCTGGCTCTGCCTCGAACGTAATTGACAGAATTACAATACAAACTACAGGAAATGCCTCAGATCATGGCGACCTCATTTCTGCTAATTACGCTGGTGCTGGTTCATCAGGGAGTGCCGCATAATGTCTACTATTAAAGTAAACACTATCACGAATAACGGCTCCGCTGTAGACCTTCCCTCCGGTGCATTTTCTATCGGCGGCAATAATATCATCCAAAACTATATTGAATCTGCCACTGAACCTAGCAGCCCCTCCTCTGGTGACATTTGGTGGGATAGTACCAATGAAACCCTTTACTTTTATCTCAATGGCGAGTTCAAAGAGATTGGGATTGTTTCAGAACTATTTTGGTATGGTGATAGGGCCGTCACTGCGCAATCTACCACTAATTTTGCTTATTTTTCTATACCTACCCCCGGTAACGCAGCAACTTTTGGCTCATTCAGCAGTGTTACTTCTGGTGAGGCAGGTTGTGGACTTTCTAACGGGTCTCGTATTGTTTGGGCGGGGTCAAACCAGACTACCCTTGACTATATAACTGCTTCTACACTGGGTAATGCTTCTACTTTTGGGACTGTTTCTGCGGCTACACGACATAACTCTAGTTCGAGTGATGGTAATTATGGCTTAATACACTTAGGGAATAACACCAATACCATTGAATACATTACGGTTGCAACAACTGGCAATGCTACAGATTTCGGTGATGCCGTAACAGTCAAGTATGCCCCAGCATCTTGGTCGAATGGAACTAGGTGTATTACAGGGGGACATACTAACTCCAACGTAATTGAGTATGTTGTATTCGCCACTCCGGGCAATGGCACAGACTTTGGGGATTTGACGCAATCACGGCATAGTTTAGCAGCGATGGGAGATGGGCAACGTGCTATTTTTTCTGGTGGTTATTTAGACAGCACAGACTCAATTTACAACGTAATGGATTATGTTACAGTTGAAACAACTGGCAATGCTACAGATTTCGGTGATTTGACTCTAGCTAGATCATATACAAGCGGGGCAAGTGATGGCACATACGGTGTGACAGTTGGCGGTACTGGGCCAAGCAATAGAGGTCAAAGGGTCAATAATATTGATTACGTTGTAATACAAACAACTGGCAATGCTACAGATTTTGGCGATCTAGTTGAGTCTGGTCATTCATCTTCAGCATCTGGCGCATCCGCATAATGTCTACCCGTAACCCGACAAAAGAGTAACACATGACTAATCTAACAACCATTAACTCCGTTTCTTTCAATCTCCCAACAGTAACAGCAAATCCGATTAATGCTGCTGCTGTCGCTAAGGTAAACGAATACCTACCAGAGATTGAACAACAGACCCGTGCATTTGATCGTAACAACAGTCAGCACACCCTCTCATTAATGTCGCTGACTATGCTGAATGGTCATTCCCCTATGCGGATGATGCGTCAGGTGATGGCTGAGATTGAGAAGCGAAAAATGGCTCTAGCAGAGGCTCAACACTCTCATGCTGAGAGGCGACAAGAGATTGAAGAGCTAGAAGACAAGGGTTTTCGCACAGAGGTAGAAGACGCCAAACTGCGAATGCTCTATGTGCAGATTTCAAGCCTAGAAAGCAAGATCAACGGCAGCTTCAAGGATATTGCCATTCTGATCGACGCCTACAACAACCTCAAGGCCAATAACGGTATTGATGAGTGGGACGAGGAAGCCTTTGAGCGTGAAGAGAAACGCCACCATGTTCGTCGCGGTTTTGAACTGATGTATCGGAACCTGATGGATGGTGGTCGGGCATCTACTGCTACTATCGAATACATGCAGCAATACGGCGTCCACCCACAGGTTGGTCTGACTGAGGTTGCAGGTTACGTCCAGCATACATCCAAGCAGATCGCCAACGGGGTTCTCCTGCACTCTAACGACCTTGAAGATTTCTTGGACACGATGGCCGACAAGTATTGCCCCAACGTTGATAAGACAGCGGAGCGTCTTTTCGGGAAATCTGATTTCGTTAACCCCGATTACATGATGCGGCTAGAAAAGCCAAAAGAGGATAACGTCAATGATTTGTGAATACATGCTGGTTCGTGAGGCCGGAAAAAAGATGGCCCCATCTTGGCTTGATGACGGTGGCTATTTTATCGACCCCGACACTTTCACGATGGTCGGTTGGGTTCAGGATGAGGGTGTTCGGGATTGGTATGTCCCCGATACCGTCATAGAACTGACCCCGGCCTCGTTGAAAGCCCGAGTAATAGAAATCCACAACCGTTACAACATGACGGATGCAGAGGGAAATGTTCTAACTTCGGCTCAAGTCGAGGCTATTGTTGACGCTTGGGTTTCGGCCCGAGGCTAATTAAATGCTCGGGTTTTCCCCCCTTGGTGCCATCGCTCTTGGCGATGATGCAGTCGAACAGGCTGAAGGTGGTGTTGCGCTAAGTGCCAACTCCGTCACCACTGGTGCGCCTTCTGTCGAAACCCTTGCGTTCACCCAGATCCACGGGTTTGCTGCTGCTGATGTCGTAACTGGAACACCTTTTGCTGGTGCCACTTCCCTAACGCAGACATTTAATTTTTCTGCTGTCGATGTCTTAACGGGTGAGCCGTTTGTTGCAAATCCCGCTATCACTGGGTCGGAAAATCTTTCGGCAGTCGGTGTAACGACAAATCAGCCTTCTGTTGAAAACGTTAGCCTAACTCAAATTCAAGTCTTCTCTACAGAGGATGTCGTAACTGAGGCAGTTAATGTTGCGTCTGTCGTCATGGCAGAGGACGAGACCTTCACAGCCGTTGCTGTGACTACAGGTTCTCCCCAAGTGGCTGCAACGTCTATTACCCTGCTTTACGCATTGGCTGCTAACAATGTGTCTTGTGCGCCACCTTCGGTTGGGGTTGCCACCCTTACTGTTAACTATGTTTTGACCCCAGTTGGGGTAACTACTGGCTCTCCCACCCTTGGGACTGCAAATATTGAACAAGAGCATTCCCTTGGTGCAACAGGTGTAACCACAGGTTCTGCTGCTGTTAGCCTCGCCAACATGGCTGAGGATGAGACATTTAATACTTCCGACATCCTTACGGGCAGTGTCGAAGTAGGCCAGTCGAATTTGCAAGAAGTAGATCCTGCGCCCCGTATGAACCTCGGGTTTGCCGCAGAGGACTACTACACAGCCTACGACTCTTCCACGGATTTTGTTACTGTTAGTATAGACTCTGATACTAATGAAAACTACAAGTTTGACCTGCGTGGAATTGGGGTTGTTACTGAGACAACTAACAACTGGTCTTTTGACGTTTACTGGCGAGAAACGGACCTAACTGGCGTTTTCTCAGATTTTTATTACAAGAGGGGTGTTACCGTCCTTAAGGGTGGTGGGCTGTCTGGCTCCGTCACTCTGGGTAACGCAGTATATCTTGGCGCAACGCAGCCGCCCGACTGGCCCCCCCTCTCCCTCTCTTCCTCTATGGGTATTAGCGAAATACCCCTTGGCTCTGATCTGTGGTATTGGGTCTTCCCCGACTCAACAGAGAAGACAATCTCCATAACGCCTGCTAGGGGAGATCGTCTCCTTTCGTTCCAGAAGAGCGATATTTTGCAAGCCAGAGCGGTCGTCTATGCGGTAAGAGAAAACGCTGGCTCTAGTGTAAACACAAATAACACGAACGATGCTGTTAAAATCGCCCTTTTCAATAATGGCTATGTTGATGCGCAAGCGCCAGTTACAGAGATCGTTGCAGCACCCCTAACAGGTGCGCCTGTTATAGACGACGTTCAGTTCTCTGTTGGTCACGAGTTCTTCGTTGACGCAGATGTAATTACTAATGCCCCTCAAGTTGGCAACACGTCTGCTGTAATTAACATTGTTGCAGAAGCAGAAGATGTTGTTAGTGCAGCGCCTCAAGTTGATAGTGCAGACGCCACTATTAATATAGTTGCTGTTGCAAACAGTGTTGTGTTTGGAAGCCCCCTTGTTGGGCCTGCAAGCCTAAGTCAAGTTCACCTCTTCCAGATTGAGGACTTGTATTTGGGGTCGCCCGTTGTCGGTGATCCCGGTATCACACAAGACGAAAGCCTCAACCCCCTTGGTGTAGTTACTCAGGCTCCTGCCGTTGACATAGTTACAATGTCTGAGGCTGAGACTTTTGTCACCGCTGATGTCATCACTCAGCCCCCCTTGGTGGGAGAAGTCTTTTTTGAGCAAGAGGGAGATCTCTCTGCCAGCCCCTTGACTCTAGGCAACCCGGTGGTTGACACTGCCGCGATAAACCAAGATCACGACTTGGGGGCAAACAACCTTTACACTGGTGTATACGTTGTATCCGACGCCAACATGGCTGAAGACGAAACCTTTGTCACGAGCGATTTGGCAAGTGGTGCGCCTGTTATAAGTAACGCACAGCTTAACCAAAACCACGAAGTTGCTGGCGAGAGTGTAATAACAAACACTCCTTTTGTCGAACAAACACAAATTACGCAAGATGAAGATCTTTTTGCCGAAAGTGTTTATGCAGGTAATCCTGTTGTTGGTTCCTCTGACATCGACCAAGATCATGTAGTTTCTGCAAGCGGTGTTACGACACAAAACCCCGTTGTTGGCAGTTCGCAGGTTTCTCAAGATGAAGTGTTCGTTGGTAACGATGTGTCAACAGGAAATCCTGTTGTTGCAACTGCCAACATGGCTGAAGACGAAACCTTTGTCACGAGTGATCTGAGTTCTGGTGAGCCTGTTGTCTCGACTGCCGCGATAGCTCAGAACCATCAAATTGACGTTATTGGTGTAACCTCGGGTGCTGCTGCTGTTCAAGATAGCACGTTAACGCAAGATGAAGATCTTGTCGCCGGGGGAGTTGTTACCCAGCCTGCTGTTGTAGACCAGACTTCGGTTTCTCAGGAGCATAAGCCTCTTCCAGCAGATGTTTATACTGGGCTTCCTGTCGTTAATACTACTGCAGTTAACCAAAACCACCTGTTAGTTGGCGACAGTGTCGTAAGTGGCGTCGTTTTTGTTTCGGGTACTGCGCTCTCTCTTGTTTATACCCTAACAGCAGAGGGCATTGCGACTAATCCCCCCGTCGTAGGTGAGGCTTTTGTCGCAGAATTTTATTCCCTTATTGGTAATAATGTCTCTTCAGAACCCCCTGTTATTAGTTCCATAGGACTTAGACAAAACCACATTCTTGGTGAGGGTGTCTTTGTCGGTCAACCTTACCTAATTCCCCCGGCTCGCTTCCCTTCTTCTGAATCGCCTTTTGGTTTAAGCAATTCGGTTGAGATGGCTGTAAGCCAAAACTTTGTGTTCCTAGAACCCTCAATCAATAGTGTGGAATAATGGCTACTTTTACTATAAAACAGGGCGACACTCTCCCTACCCTAGTCGCGACCCTAAAAAACCCGTTAGGTGTCCCCGTTAATTTGACCAACTCTACGGTTACTTTCCGTATGGCAGATATTAACGGGACTGTTAAGATTTCCTCTGCGGTAACAGAGGTTGACTTTTCAAATGGACGTGTTTCCTACATTTGGTCAGAATCTGATACCGCAGAGGCTGGTAATTTTAGGGCAGAGTTTGAAGTTGTCAACGAGCAGGGCAAAAAGGAAACTTACCCTAACACACAACCAATAACAATTTCTATTGTTAGGGACACAGTCTGACTGGGGGGAGAACTAATAATGAACAATGAACCTTGGCACCTCTCTAAGTCTGTCCCCCTCTCAATCATCTTTGCAGTTGTTATCCAGACTGTAACTCTTGTGTGGTTTATTGCTGGTCTTAACGCAAGCATCGACAATAATGCTAGGGATATCGTAAGGCATGAGACCCGCCTTGAGTCATTGGAAACTAGTGTCCAGAACCAAGCAATCTCTGTAGCCCGCATGGATGAGAACATTCAAGCTATCCGACAAATGCTAGAACAAATGGCTAGGGGACGATAAAATGCCTACATGGGATAGACGTAACTACGAAGTCCCTGATGGTCGTCTAGTTCAAGCTGAACGTGAGATTTACCAGACCTTTAATGATAAGGTATCAGTGGACCGAAAGGCTAAGTCTCTCGTTAGGTTCGGTAAGTCTGCCTCACTTGTAACTGGCTCCCTTCAAACTGTCTGGACCGTAGGTGGCAATGAGACTTACGTAAACGCAAACCTGATTGACAGCATATCCTCCAGTTCTACTCTTGATAATAAAGAAATTTATATCGAAGGCCACACAGTTGTTGGCACAGGTGAAGATCAGAAGTTTACCTTTGTCACACAGAGAGTAAACCTCAACGGTCAGACAAGAGTGGTTCTGCCCATTCCCCTCGCTAGGGTGTCTCTGGCCTACAATGATAATGGCACCCCTCTGGTTGGCCGTGTCGTTGTCTACGAGAATACGGCACTTGTCGGTGGTATTCCCTCTGATGTAACAAAGATTCACATTGATATCCCACTAGGGTTCCAAGAATCATTCAAGGGTGCCACAACCTTCAGTGATAACGACTATTATATTCTCACTGGTGGGTTTGGCTCAGTTAGTCTTAAGCAAGATGGTGCCGCTGACTTCTACTTGGAGATTAGAGAACCCGGCAAGATCTTCCGTCAGGTTGCAGGTATCAGTGCTACAAATGCTGGCCCTTGGACGATTAACCTAGATCCTGCGGTAATCATCCCCAAGAACTGCGACATTAGGGTTAGGGTTGAGACCTCAGCAAATAATATCGTCGTTTTCACTAGCTTCCAAGGCTATTTGGCAAAGGTAATATAATGAAAGTAGGATCTCGTGTCTCTTGGAACTCCTCTGGTGGCACTGCTCGTGGTATTATCCGTCAGATTGTCCGCGAAGGTAATGTCCCTAACATTCCAGTCAAGATTACAGGCTCTAAAGAAGAACCTGCTGCTCGTATTGAGATTGTTGATGATGAGGGCAAGCCTACAGGTCAAATGGTAGGTCACAAGCTCTCTACGCTCCGCAAGTCTGATGTGAGTAAGGCACAATACGCTAACGACATCTTTACCACTGAGATGGAAGCCCGCGCTCGTAGCATGGACATGGGCCTTGAGGGCGAGATACACGTCCACGAATATGACGGACAGGCCGTATTTATGCCCGCTGAGAGCCATGACGACTATTTGGCATACTACGGTGCCGAAACTGAAGATGACCCCTCAGTGGACCGTATGGAGGCTCTACGGGTGGTTATCCAAGAGATCCTCAAGGAAGATCTCCAGAAGGCTGAGTATCAGGGTGAGAAGGTTACTCTCAACAAGCCCCGTCGCATCCAAGGTGGCAACAAGAAGTTTGAAGTCTTCGTTAAGGATGGCGACAAAGTTAAGCGAGTTACATTCGGTGATCCTAACATGGAGATCCGTCGGGATGATCCCAAGGCTCGTGCTAATTTCCGCTCCCGGCACTCGTGCGATACAGCAACGGATAAGACCTCAGCCCGTTACTGGTCCTGTCGTATGTGGGAAGCTAACACATCGGTGAGTGAAATGACTAAACTTGAAGGCAAGATCCTTAAGACTGACGACGAACAGCGCATGGTTTATGGCTGGGCTTCTGTTGTCACTGAAAAGGGTGAACCTGTTATTGACCGTCAGGGTGACGTAATTGAACCTGAGACGCTTGTCAAGGCAGTGAACAATTTTATGGAGCATGTCCGTGTAGGCAAAGCTATGCACACGGGAGATCAGGTTGGGGTTGTCGTTCATTCGATGCCAATTACCAAAGAGATCGGAGATGCTCTCGGGATTCATTCTGACCGTGAGGGTTGGGTCGTAGCCTACAAGGTTTATGACGACAACGTATGGAACATGGTTAAGAGTGGAGAGTTGGCCGCATTTAGTATTGGCGGTCGGGCAGTGAAGGAGGACTACTGATGCCTAACCTTCTTAAACAACTTGAACTAGAGGAACTGTCTCTGGTGGATCGGCCCGCCAATGCACAAGCGATGGTCTCTTTGTTCAAGCGTGACACTTCAGGAGATGATATGTCCGAGGAAACTAACGTAGAAAAGATGTCTGACGACATGAAGGCAAAACTGAAGCCTTATATGGATAAAGGCATGTCTGAGGAAGAGGCCATGAAGGCTTACAACATGGACATGAAGAAGTCAGATGAAGAAGTAGAAACTCAGGAAGAAGTCGCTGTTGACAAAGCAGAAGACGAAGAAGCCGAAGTTGAAGCTGTTGATGAGGTTGCAACCCTCAAGGCTGAAAACGAGCGCCTCCGTAAGAGCCTGATTGAAAATGGTTTCATTATCAAAGCTGAAGCGATTGAGAAGAAAGCTGAAGTTGAGATGATTGAAGTCGAAGGTGAGATGGTCGCTAAGTCTGACATTCCCACCCCAGTCCTCAAAGCACTCGAAGCTCTGGCTGTTGAGAAAGCTGACGTGGAACTGACTAAGCGGGCCGGAGAAACTCTCCCCCATTTTGAAACTAAGGTCGCCAAAGAACTGCTGAAGTTCGACCTTGGTGAAGAAGTCATGGCTGCACTCAAGGCTGCTGATAAGCTCTTTGAAGGCACTATGGTTGAATTTGGTAAATCTGACGCGGACGGTGAGTTCGCATCTGCAAACGACAAAATCAATGCTCTCGTTAAGAACTACATGGAAGAGCATGACATGAAAAAGAGCCAATATGCTATTGCATATGCTGCTGTCGCTAAAACCGACGAAGGCAAAGCTCTGATCGCAAAGTCCTATAAAGGAGAATAATTATGGCTGTGATCCAAACGCGGGATACCCGCACCTTCATCGCTGGCGAAAACCTTGCGTCGGCACAATTCAAGTTCGTCACTCTCGAAGCTGATGGTCAGGTTGATCTGGCTGATGCGGCTGGCGAGAATGCTATCGGTGTCTGCCTTGTGGGCGGCGCTGCTGGTGCTGCTGTAACTGTCGCTCTCTCGGGCAAGGTTATGGTTGAAGCTGGTGGTAACATTACTGCTGGCGACCAAATTCAGACTGGCGCTGATGGCACGGCTCTTCTGGCCGCTGCTGGTGATGTTGTTCTCGGTTACGCTCTGGAAAACGGTGTCGATGGTCAGATCATCGCCATTGAGTTGATCCAAGGCGGCAACGTCGTCCCGGCCTAATCTAGAGCATAGAAAGGAATAATAATATGCCTCTTTTGACTCCCTCGCAGGTGCATATCGACCAGCCGCTCTCCAATTTGACGCTGGCCTACGCACAAGAACAAACCAACTTCATCGCTGACAAAGTGTTCCCGACTGTGGGTGTGCAGCGTCAGTCCGATAAGTATTACATCTACGACCGTGCCAACATGAACCGCACTGGCGATGTCCAGAAGCTGGCTCCCCGCACGGAAGTAAACCGTATCGGCATGACCATCTCCAACGACAGCTACTTTGCTGACGTGTATGGCCTCGGTATGGACTTTGACGAGCAGACCCTCGCAAACGAAGATGCTATGCTGGACATCCGCTCGGCTGGCGCTCAGACCCTTGCAATGCGCCTGATGATCCACCGTGAGGAGCAGTTCGCTTCGACGTTCTTTGCTGCTGACGTTTGGGGCATCGACTACGACGGTGTTGCTAACGCTGACAACAACCTCGCTTCGGAAGTGACCCAGTGGTCGGACTACGACAACTCGACCCCCATCCTCGACGTGACCAATGCTCGTCGTGCGATGCAACTCAAGTCGGGTGGCTACAAGCCGAACACGATGGTCGTCGGTAAGGAAGTCCGTGACATCCTCATCAACCACCCCACCATCTTGGCTCGTCTGAATGGCGGTGCGACCGTTACCAACACGGCTCTCATCACCAATGCCAAGCTGGCGGAAATCTTTGAGGTAGAGAACTTCTACGTCATGGAAGCAGTCAAGAACACTGCTGTTGAAGGTCTTGCAGAAAGCAATGCGTTCATCGGTGGCAAGTCGGCCCTGCTGGTTCACACCCCCCGCGCTGCTGGTCTGATGACCCCTGCTGCTGGTTTGACCTTCGCTTGGAACAACATTCCCGGCGTTAACAACCTCGGCATCACTGTTGAATCGTTCTCGGACGATGCACTGAAGCGTCAGCAGGTTGCTGAGCATATTCAGGTGAAGATGTCCTACGACATGAAGATCGTGGGCGCTGACCTCGGTGTGTTCTTCAACACGATTGTCGCCTAATTTATCTCGTGGGGGCTGCTCTAGTGGGTGGCCCCCGCACTCTCCTAACCCCGACTAAGGAGTATCTGATGTCTCATCCTTCGTATCTTGGCTGGCAAGTTGACTGGCCCTTGTTTGTTAAAGTCCCCTTCGGTGATTGGAAGAAGGGTCAACACTATGACTGGCGAAAGCACAACATTGATCCTTCTCGTGTCGCTATCAATTACGTCACAGGTCTAGTCTATCATAACACTGACCTAGAGGTGGAAACTAAAGTTGGTGACCGCCTTAACGAAATGAATACGCTACAACTTGACCGACTTGTTACTCTGCTGAATGCTGAAGTTAAGTCACGGACAAATAGCGTAACTGAATATACCGCTAAGAAGTGCAAGCAGTCTAAGATTGACGACAAACAACGTGGTCTCCTTCGTAGCTTCCTTCGTAATAACCGCTGGATTGAAGACAAGTTCTACGAGATCCGCGACAATGTTCTTGACGCCCCAAAGGCTGACTCACCGCAGGAGTGATAAATGGCGTGGTCCTACGATTCATACAACCTTAGTAACGCCGATATCACAGGTCGTTTAAATAGCGTAAGGCTTTTGGTTGGTGATATAAATGCAAATGACCAACAAGTGCAAGATGAAGAAATTGTTTTTGCCCTCGCTGAGTCAAACAACAATATCTATGCAGCCTCTAGTTGGGTCGCTAGGACCATTGCCTCTCAATACTCCCGCCGTGTGAATACGACGCTAGATGGCGCTCTCTCTGCTGACTACTCAGACTTAGCTGAACAATACTATAAGTTGGCAGAAGATCTTGAGTATCGCGGTAAGACAAACGGTGCCATTCTAGGTGTTGCTGCTGGTGGTTTGACTATCTCAGATATCCAAGCTGTCCGTGCCAATACGAACCGTGTAGAGGGTTCTTTCCGTCGTGATAGGTTCCGTAATCCTCCGGGGTATGAAAGCCCTGAATACGAATAAGGGGGTCAGCAATGTCCTTTAGGTCCGCAGATCTTCTTAGGCTTATCAACGAACATGGCAAGAACCTGACATTTACCACTAAGGGTTCTATGACTTACAATCCAGTAACTGGTGGGACTACAGGCACAGATACGACAAAGACAGTCAAAGGTTATTTTTATAACTACAGTGCTAGTGATATTACAGGAACTAGTATTGTCATTGGTGATCGTCGTCTCGTTATTTCCACTGTGGATACCTCTGGCGCTACAATCACAGCCCCTAAGAAGGGCGACACATTTGCTGGTGAGGGCGACACTATGGTTGTCGTTTCTGTTGAGCGTATCATGTCTGGCGACAATCCTGTCTGCTACATTTGCCAGACGAGGGAATAATGCTTAGGGTTCAAGTAAACCGTGGCCTAGACGGTAAGTTCCAGAAGCTAGAGAACATGCTTGAAGGCTACAGGGATTTATATCTTGAGGGTATGTCTGAGCAACTAGTTCTTAATTCCCCTGTGGACACTGGCACATACATTACTGGGCATCATGTAGGGGCAAGTGCTGTAGGTGCGACAAGAAGTTCTGAGGGTAAGCCAAGGCAACAGCCTTATGAGCCTTATGCACAAGAGGGTCTAAACCAACTCTTTGCCGAGATTAACACACTCCCTGATGCAGCAACTCAAGTGGTTTTCTCTAACGACACCTTCCACTCGGATGAAGTTGAATACGAACATGGGTATGCTCCCTACCGTAAGACAGCCCGTGAGCATAGTCGAGTAGCAGCCCAAGCAGCAGCAGAAGCAAAGGCTAGAAACACATGAGTGTAATCTATAAGAAGATCCGGGCTGCACTTGAGAAGCACCTTGTCGATAGCTCCTTTAATCTTCCCTCTATTGCTTGGGAGAATGTAGATTTCTCTCCGACAACTGGCACTGCCTTTATTAAGGTTCAGTTCCAACCCACCTCTCGTCGCCCTTCAGTGATGGGAACTAACCCTGAGCATCGTTATCAGGGTATTATGACCATCTTGTGCTATTCCCCCGAGGGGTCTGGTCCCGGCAATAGTCAGACACTGACAGATCAGCTTTTGGCTAGGTTCAACTCTACGACAGACATTTCCTTTGATGGTGTGATTGTCTCTGTAGAATACTCGCAACAAGAATCATCCTACATCAATAGCCCGTGGTATGTGACACCTATCACAGTGGCTTGGTATATCTACGATTGAGATAAAGGAGGCCACACATGGCATTTTCTCAGGGGTCTCGCACCCGTCTTTCCATTCTCCCCGAAGTAACCTTTGGCACTACGCCTGCTGGTAACTTTACGGAACTTCCGTTTACTACTCATTCGCTTAACCTGAGCAAAGAACGTGTGACGGGTAACGACATCCAGTCTGACCGTATGCCCCGTGTGGACCGTCATGGTAACCGCACTGCTGCTGGTGATATTGTCGTTGACCTCCGTAATGGCAACTACGACAGCCTGCTTGAAAGCCTGTTGTTTGGTGCTTGGGATGATAGCCCAGCTTCTGCACCTGACCAACTTAAAGTTGGCACTACCCTCAAGTCGTTGTCGATTGAAGACTACCTGTCGGACATTGACCAAGCCAAACTTTTCACTGGTATGGTTGTGTCTCAGGCTTCGTTCTCCATGCAGCCTAACCAAATGGTTACTACCACCTTCTCTATGGTTGGTAAGGACATGGGCCTCTCGGCAACTGAGAAGACTGTCGATGCTGCTGTTGTCAACCAGCCGTTTGATGCCTATAGCGGTGACTTCCGTATTGGCAACCATGATGGCGCTCTGTCTGCCCTGACTGCTGTGACTTCGATTGACTTCACCATTAACAACAACCTGAACCCGACCTTCGTGATTGGTGAAAGCACTACTCCCCAGCTTGAGTTTGGTCGTTGTGAAGTTGAAGGCACTATCACTGCTTATATCGAAGATGCTACTCTCTTGAACCGTTTCCTTAACGAGACTGAGACTGCCTTTGATGTGTCGGTCAATGACCCCTCTGGCACCAACGAATATAAGTTCTTCTTCCCCAAAGTCAAGATTAACTCGGCTGATACTCCTGTGGAGAACCCGCAGAGCCGCTTGGTTACTCTGTCGTTTGTCGCTCTCTATGACGACTCGGTTGGTGGTGAAGAATCCAACATTGTGATCTATCGCCCCGATAGCACCTAACGCTATCCGCTGAATCCCCTCTGGGGCTAGGCTAGGGGGCTATGTCGGGTGGTCCTCTAGCCGCTTTAATTAAACTACCCGACACCCTTACCTCCCGACAATAAGGATACCCGACATGGATCTTAAAGATCTCACCCCGACAAGCGAAACTATCGAAGTCAAGATTGTCCACCCTACGACCCGTGAGCCTTTCCTAAATGATGATGGCTCTCAGATGGCTGTAGAAGTATATGCCCCTCATACGAAGAATTACAAGACCGCTGTGTATAAGCAAGCGTCTGCTCGTATGAAGATGTCTAAAGGTGACGACATCGACTTTGAAGCTCTAGAGAATGCCAGTATTGACCTGTTGGCTGGTATCACGAAGTCTTGGAACATTACTTACGACAGTAAGAAACCCAAGCTGACTGAGGCTAAAGCCAAGGAAGTTTACGACACGGTCTTCTGGCTTAAGACGCAAGTCGAGGAGGCTATTAATACCTTTGAGGTTTTTACCAAGAACTGATCGGTAGATTAACTGCTTATGCTGAACACCAGTTTCAACTAAGCAAGACCGATCAGAATGGTGTTACCGTTAGAGCGCATTTAGAGACAGTGGAGAAGCAGACCGGGAGGAGACCAGCAGAATTAGAGGGACCAGAGTTCCCCTATCAACTGTCTCATCTTTGGTCTGCTTTCTTGTTTCTAAACTCAGGTAGAGCTTCAGGTTTTAATGGCCCCCAAGGTTTGTCGTTCTCTGAGATTAAGGCTTGGTCCGAACTGACTGCTACACCCGTATCTCCTGCGGATGTAGAAATAATAAAGAAACTAGACTCTGCATACTTGAGGGTAGCGAATGGCTGATCTTGTCCTTTCTGTTGACGTAACTTCTCTTGCTGATGCAAAGAGGAAGCTGGACGGTTTCCAGAAGGCTATGAATGGCCTGACTGTCAATCGACTTGCCGCTGGTGTAGACAGTCTGCAAAATAATATTAAGCAGCTTGTAAATGCTCAAGCCAGAGGTGTTATCAGCACAGGGGCTTATGAAAAGGGTCTCTTGCAAATCAAGAGAGCTTACGAGCAGCTTGGCTATAGCAGCCAGAAGGCAACCTCCGAGGTTCGTCGGTTTGCCGCACAAATTGAGCAACAGAGGGCAAGCCAAGTAAGTCTTGCTAGTGCTGCTCACACGTCTTCTCGTGGCATGAATGCTATGGGCGTTGGTATGCAGCAAGCTGGTTATCAGGTAGGTGACTTTCTTGTTCAGGTTCAGTCTGGCACAAATGCTATGGTGGCCTTCGGTCAACAGGCGACACAGTTGGTCGGTATCCTACCCATGTTCAATTCCGTTATGGGGATCAGCGGAACAAAGTTAATTGGTTTGTCGGCTGGTTTGGGTATTGCCATCCCCCTGCTAACTGCTAT